>Ga0099826_10003156_pt1 | contig 11063 bp, 16 predicted proteins | sample Mtrugardesep15_FD_76830 | JGI IMG/M metagenome (GOLD analysis project Ga0099826, IMG submission 76830) | Root nodule microbial communities of legume samples collected from California, USA - M. trunc garden sep15 | ecosystem: Host-associated > Plants > Roots > Nodule | place: USA: California...
CACATTGTCCTTATAGTCCTGCCTGACAACATAACCGGGCTTAGTATGCAGTTTCGCTGGGCCACGGTCGTAATAGACGATCAGCGTTGCGCGCAGGGTGTCGGGCCGGCATTCGTCTTCGCACTTGCTACACTTACCTTCGAACATAATGCTGTGCTTATAACACATACTGACCGCGGTCTGGCTGAACCCGTCGAGCGAGCCGGAGAAGATCCAGAAGAGGAGGAGTTTTTTCATTTGTTTTCGTTATAAAACATTCCAAATTTTTCTTTCAATCGTTTATTCGCAATTGCGATGTAGTCAGGATTCAACTCAAGGCCGATGAATTTCCGACCATATGAAAGTGCAACCAGCGCTGTTGTACCGGCGCCCATAAAGGGATCGAGTACAATACCATCTTTCGGGCACCCTGCGAGAACACAGGGCGTGATCAGATTTTCCGGGAATGTGGCGAAATGAGCTTCTTTAAAAGGGACTGTTGGCACATTCCAAACTGAGCGTTTATTAGCCCCCATGGACTGCTGTTCTTCAGTAGTCATTTTATCCCAACGATCATTGAAGCCATTATGCCGGCGGGAATGGCCCCGCTGCCTATCAGCTTTTGGGCCTCCAACCGCCTTCATCTTTCCGTTTGTTTTCCCTGGTACCCGGTCAGAGCCTTCCTGCAGCTCGATATCCTGACTCCATCTTTTTATAGATGAAGCGGAAGCAGCTTCACGAATGGCCGCCGCGTCGTAGTAATACTTATGGCTTTTGGATAACATGAATATGTATTCATGGGCCTTTGTGCATCGATCTTTTACAGACTCAGGCATTGGGTTAGGTTTTGACCAAATAATATCTTGACGTAAGTACCAGCCTGCAGCGCGAAGGGCAAAGGCTACCATCCATGGTGCACCGACTAAATCTTTTGGTTTAAGTCCTTGAATTTTTCTATCATTAGGACGCATTTCACCGGGAGCGGTTGCTACCAACGCCTTCCGATTGAGAACGTGTTGGTTGTCAAGATATGCCATTGATGCACCGTTACTGCCCTTACCGCCGTAGTAAGTGTCACCGAGGTTTAACCAAAGAGTTCCTTCTGGCTTTAACACACGTTTCACTTCATCGAACACTTTTACCAAGGACTGTACATACAATTCGGGAGTATCTTCCATTCCAATCTGATCAGTCATTCCGTAATTCCTTAGCGCCCAGTAAGGCGGACTCGTCACACAACAATCCACGCTGTTATCAGGCATCGGCCATGGAGTGTTGAGAACATTGTATTGTATAATCCGGTTAGTCTCCATAATCAAAACGTAAAATATTTTTTATCATATTCCGCTTCATGCGCCTTCTTCTCCTTCCTCGTCTCTCGTTCACACTGCTTACACATCGCTCCCCGCCCGTCGGATAGTTCCGTTTGTTTCGGGAACTCGGTGAGAGGCTTGGGGATGTGGCAGCGGGTGCAGGGTTTAGAATGGGGCGTCGTCTGTTTCATAGAAATTCTTTGGTGGTGGTCCGCTTAATGGCATTAGTACTGACCTCTCGCTGAACTTCATACGCGGTGGATCAAAGTCGAGTGGTATCATCAGGTTAGGTTCACCATCCCGCCATTTCCTGATTATCAGGTCCGCTTCCCTTTCAGTTGAACTACCGTCTTCTTTCGTTTGAAGACCCGCCATCCAGTCACGATGCAGGAAGGCAACCACATCAGCATCTTGTTCTATAGATCCAGATTCGCGTAGGTCAGAAAGTTTCGGGTACCGGTCATTACCTTGCCTTGCCGTTACTTCACGATTCAACTGAGCCAGCACCACAATAGGTATATCAAGTTCCTTTGCCATCAGCTTACAACCTCTACTCATCATGCGTACTTCATTTTCCCGATTGCTGTTTTTGTTGCCACCGCCAGTATCAACCAGCTGCAAATAGTCGATGAAAAGTATATCGCATCCGTGTTTATGCTTTAGCTTTTGGGCTTTTGCTTTTATCTCAGGAATTGATACCTGTGTTTTATCGCTTACGTATATGGGCATTTGCGCGGTCTGGTTGGCAAGTTGGTAGTAAAGCGCTTCCTGTTGTTTTTCGTCGATGGCCAACCCACGGTAAAGGGTGGCAAAGTCTACGCCTGTGTCCAGCGCAGCTAACCTGCCAGCTATTTTGGCGTTGCTCATCTCAAGCGAGATAATCCCCACATTCTTTCCGTTACGCGCCATATTCATCGCTAATAGCCCCAGAAAGGCACTTTTGCCGACTGACGGACGGGCGCCTAAAACAATCATGTCTCCATTCATGAATCCACCGTTGGTCCTATCCAGTCGTTTCAGTCCAGTAAGCATACCTGGCCCTTGTGTCTGCATCTTCTCCCGGTGCTTAAAAAGGTCGATCATAAGATCGGCCATATTGTACCAGTCTTTTTCTGCAGTACCTGCCTGTAACAGCGTGAGCTTAGATTGTAGGGCGTTAATCCTTTCCCTTGCGCTTCCATCGCCCGGGCCTTCAAGCGTCAACCTGATCGTTTCCCTGTCAATCCACATCTCGTATATGCAGTGGCACCAGTATTCCAGATGAGCAGAGGAACAAACGTGGTTGGTGCATTGCATCAGAAACTGACCAACTGAGTAACCATAGAATTCATCCCACCCTCTTTTGCGCACCATGAAGTCACAAACCGTTAACAGGTCGATAGGGGCGTTGTTGTCGTACATCCATCGCATGGATTTGTAAACCTCCCGACTACTATCGAAATAAAAATACTCCTCCGTTACAATGCCGTATGTTCTGCCAAAGGCTTCCCGGTCAAGTAGACATATGCCGATGATAGCAACCTCTAAATCCTGGCTATAGTGCTTATCCTTTTTGAATATTCCGGCTTCTCTGATCATGCGTCTGGAATTTTTAAGGCTGGTGATTGTGGTTGCTGTGAGAAAGAATTACTTTTCTGTTTATTTTGTTTCCCGAACTTCGACTCATTTGTTTCCCATGTTGTTAAACGCCTACTTACATCCCAAGTTTCTTCCAATTCCATTTTGAACTTTGTTCCGCTTTTGTTAGGCTCTATCCAGTATTCGTAAAAGTCTCGTATCATTTCCTTCCCATACATAGGGACAAATGGAATCAGACTTTGATAAAACACTTTCTTTCTCCCTTCCATTTCGTTCCTCTTTTCTTCAATCGTTTTTTTCGGGCGGAGTGGAGCGGCTTTGCCGACTCCACTACCCTCTATCTTCTTTAGTATACTTTTCTTTACTTTACTTTGTGGATTATTACCGCCGGAAACCAGGGTTTCTTCCGCCTCTGGGGCGGCAATAACTCGTAAAATCCAAATCCTTTCATCAATATGCCGGTCCTTTCGCTTCCTTGTTGCATCTAACCAAGTACTTTGAATGCGTGATGAAGTAAGAATTTGAAACGCATCAAACACGGTTTTTTCAAATAAACCCCATTTAATGAACCTCGGTACAACCTCATTAATGAAACTCACTGAGAAACCACAATAATCGTAACGTCTCAGGAACCTCAGTTGTACATCTTCATTCCATTCAGTATAGTAGCCATTGGTTTTATAAATCCAGCCACACAGTTTTGTAAAGAGCAATTCACCTTTATACTTAAATTCAGCTATGATCATCCCGAGCTTATCATCTTGATCCAGATCTATGTCGTATGGGAAGTAGTCAATTCCTTGTCTAGTTGGTCTGGCCATTAACTACAGTTTTTTAAGGTTTGGAATCGCTCCTTTAAGTGCCGATTCTAAATTCAGGCGCCACCCAATTGCTCGTCCAATTCAATTGTTCAGACAATGCAAATATTTGATGATGCTCGTTTAAGTACCCATTCAGTATATAGTTCTCGCCAGAGTTGTCAACTAAATACAGGTTGTTCTCAAAAGACATTGTAGCGTTGTGTGTAAGATTGAACGACCCCGTCCATACAGCTACTGGCTTATAGTCAATTATATCATTCCCGCTCTCTGTGATTTTGCAAAACACTAAGAATTTATGGTGCATTCGCGGGAAGGCGGGCGATTTGTCCGAGTTGTAATTACCTACACATCGAATTGCCTCAACCGTAGGGTCACAGCAAACAGAAAGATTTCGAATTGGTTCTCTAAATTCGTACCTGGCGAATCGGCACCTAATTTGAGTATACAAGGATTGTAATTCATTCTTCCAGCTATTTCTATTTCGAACACCAACATCAGGCCGTAAAAAATCTTCTTTCTGGACTATAATTTGAACATTTTTACAATTCGATAACGCCTTTAATATTGGCACTGATGTAAGCCAGGCAACACAACCGAAAACCGCTTGGTCTTTATATTTGTTTATAATACTTATAAGTTTTTTCTCTTGGTTTCTGAATATTACCTCAATATGATTAAATGAACATGAGCCCAAATCTGTTGACCAATCATGCAACATTCCGTTGCCCGAGTCTGATCTTATAGCTTCATTTAATAAATTACCTTTCATTCTGCTTAATTTAACCCACCCCCGTTTCCGAGGGCGGGCAATACTTACGACGAGTTAAAAAAAGAACGCTACCGCATTATCTACCCCAGTAGCGAAGGCACTATCTTAAACAGCCGGCATCCACACTTTAACTGAAAACCTGCCGCTGGTATCTCTTGTCTGAACCTGTACCGGTAAACTGTACCTTGGTGTATGCTCGATGCTTTCCAGTTCTTGCAGGAGCACCAGGTAATCTCTTATCGCCGAATCGGGGTTCTCTTTAATCAGGTCGCTGATCAGCTTATCTTTCGCCTCTAATGTCATGTGCACGGGTTGGGTCACTATTTAATTACTTCCAGATCACTACATATTCGCTGCAGGATTCGAGTTCTTGCCGGAGAATCTTTTCCCCTTCAATCTCTATCAGCTCGGCTAACTCAACACTTTCAAACCAAAAATTGCAACCGCCGTCAGTAACTTCCAGGCATATTTCAACATGGAACTTCAGCGGGCTTTGACCTTTAAAAATTGGGATGTTTAACACAAAGTCAATTGGCAGATTGGTTTCTACTTTCTTATTGAAAGAAGACGACTTGTTACCTCTGTTGTCAGATTCTGAGGCCATATCAATGTATGCTTTGGCATTGAATGCACGGTAGGCATTTAACAACATGCCGTGTTTTTCGCCGTCATCAAAGGCAAGGCGCGAGAACTTCAATAGGTCAACCAGTTCCTTCTGCTTGAAAGTCTTTTTATCGTTGATATGAAAATCAACCAGATCTGGGTTAAGTTCCATTTTAGCGGTTACAACTGTACCGTATACATCCTGCGGGTCGACGTTAAGTGTAATAGTTCTACCTTTTTTGTCAACCATTACTACTGCCCGCGCCTGGTTGATGAATTGAAGGCCTGCAAGATTATCGCTCATACCTTTACGTCCTATCACGAACGTAGAAACTGTTTTAATATCACCAATAATTTCTATCTTCTTTGGTGCAATCTGCGGCAGCGCCTGGCCTTCCCTGATAATTACTTCTCCGTTTACGGGCTCAATTTTTAATGTGAGATTTTCCATTTTGGTTATTAAAGAGTGAAAGAATGAGTTTGGAGGGATAGATTAAACAGGCTACTGGTTTGCTGCAGGACGTTCAACAACCTGCATTCTAACCTGTCTTTCATCAGGGCGCAACCGGCGTGAAGAAACAAGCTCACCAGTTTCATCGTATGTCTCCATCATTGAATCAGTGTGGTTTGCCATATGGAATAGCTGACCTTTAACTTCTTTCTTCTTGGTTTTTACTTCATGCTGCAGCATACGGTTGACCAACTTAATAGGCTCGATTTTGTTTTTATACTCCTTCTTTTTTTCGGCCAGTTCATCTTCCAGCTTTGACACGGAAATGGAGTTGTCAACGAACTCCTCACGTTTTGCATCAAGTTCTTCAGTAGTCAACTCCTTTTCGTAAGTAGTTGTTTCAATTTTGTCGGCATTATTGCGAAGGACATTTATCCTTTCTTCAGGCGACAATTCCGGCATGAATACTTTTGGCATAGTGTTATTGTTTTTGTAATTAGTATTTCCTTTTTTATATATTCACAAGATTCGATGTGTTGGGGCTGAAAAACAGCTTTAATGATATGCTGTTGTTTTTGCCTCCTCCTTTAAAGCGGATATACAGGTACGTAATGCTTCGATCGTGTGTAACAGTGTACGGCTGCATCGCTCACATATATCGTAGTCGTACTGCTCCTGCTCTACCTTAGCGCTTATATAGTCTTTTGCAAGCATTGGGCTAATCGTCTCATTGTTAGCTAGGGTACTACCTATGAGATTATTGTAGGCGCTTACCTTCTTTTTATTAAGGAACTTTTTCGCCACTGCCATTTGATTGTTAACGAACGCCAATGACTTACACAGTACGCCAACCTGGTCAATAAGCCAGGCGATTGACTGCGAAGCGGTGTAACCATCGGCGGCTGTCTCCAACCACTCTAGGCAATCTTCAACTCGTTTAATCTGTAATTCTGCTTGCATTACTCAAATATTGTTGCGTTAACTACTTCATCATACTTAGCCACTACAACCGAAACGGGTGCTGGCATTAACCTTATACGCTGGTATATGCTGGCGATCATTAGCCCGGCGTTTGCCTGATCTTCCTTCAGCGGGCCGTGCCAATCACCACCTCCATCAAGCACGTAGACACCATCGGGGCCGCTCCATAAACCATACGCAGTAAATAAATAAACGTGTGGTGATGGTTTGATTTTTATCGGGTCATCAAACATCACCTGGCTATCTGGGTATTTAGCGATTGTGTCTGTGATAAATTGGAGGTGGTTCATGGCTACTTAATTTGCAGATTCTTTTTCTCGACTGTTGATGCGCCGGGTATCTTCAGCCCATTCTTCAAGGCGTCACCGATTCGCTTTTTACTTGCCGTCAGTTTTATGTCGAAAAACTCATGGAGGTTAATAATGCCTGCGGGTGCTCCATCCCTTGCCTCTACTGCTATTGTTACGTTCTTAAGAAAGTTTTCTTCGAAGTCCTCAGCTAATTCAACCGGGGATGATTTACGGAAAGAGAGTTTAAGCATCGGCGTTTCGATTTTCTCAATACCAAACTCCCGCATAGCTTCTTCGAGACGATTTTTAAATGTTTCTGCTCGTTTCCCGGCCTTCACCTTCAGCGCCTGCAGACGTTTGATCTCTTTGTCCAGCACCTCTTCAACATCTTCAAACGACTTCACAACGAACCCGTAGCTAACAGCTTTGTCTTCGAACTCGTCTGCAGTTAGGGCTAATGCTTGTTCCATTTCCGGGGTCAGTTCCCCTTCAGCTTCTTCGATCTCTTTTAACAATCCCAGGTGTTCAGCCCGGATGTGGTACATTGATTTAGTTTGCAGTTGCATATCGTTATTTTGATTGTTCAATTAATTTTTGTTCAGTGGCTTTGCTTATGCGGAAATACTTTTTTAACGCATCAATGCTGCTTTTTCCAGCTTTCATTTTCTCTAATGCTCCTTTGAATTGCTCTGTGCCTTCGTTGAGCCATGGCAACCCCTCTTCTTTAGGCTCTTCCTTTTGCCTCTTATCGTTCTTCCCGCTTGCCTGGTTGCCATCGTCGTCATCTTCAATATTCAACCCCAGCATAGCACATAAGGCATACCGGCGTTGATAGGTAATAGCTGAACCGATACCTTGTGGGTCGTTCTTTGTTGGCTTCATGATATACTCACCTAATAAGTATTCACCAGATTCAGCGTGCATCAATATGGTGGTTAGTCCACCCTCACCGGTTGGTATCTGGGAGAATGTAAGGCCGCTTTCCGCTAAGGCAGATTGAATGTTTTCAAGGATATTTGAAAGGCTGGCGTATTTCGATTTAAAGAATGGATTATTAGCGTCCTTTTTAATAACCTCTGCCTTCATATGAAAAAGTAACAACGCTTTTGCAATACCCTTAATTGATTCACTCTTATGCATACCTTTACCCTCAGTTTATAGTTTGTAATTTTGAGTAGTAGTAATGCCCCGGCCACTCACAACCGGGGCGCACTCGTCACTTATCCTTCGGTAGAACCTTCTTCGGCACTTTCCTGTACTTCCATTGCAGTATCCTGCGCTGCTGATTCGGTTGCTGCTACTTCCTGGCCTTCGGCGGTTTGTGTGTTGGGATCGAGCATATTTATCGATAACTGATATTGCTCAGTCAGGCATTTAATAGTATTGTTGAATGAGGTTTCGAACTCTTGTTGTGAAATGCGCTTCGGTTTTATCTGGTCGTTAACCACGTCCGCAATTTCCTTATCATACCTTTCTTTCTCTGATGAGGGAACAAAGGAGATCAAAGAGTTATCCCATACTCTTATGATAGACCTCTCGGTGATTGCGACTTTTATGCCATAGTTGATGTAGAAACTCGGCACCTCGACCTCAATGGTTTTGGTAGACTTTTCAATTATTTCAATTTGCTTTTTCATATTTATAACTGCTCCTTAGCAGTGGGGTTAACGAGTTCTTTTTTCTCATCGTGAATACTCCCTACCACCTCCCATTCATCTATCTTCCAGTATCGGGTAGGGTTAGCATGACTGGCTGGATCGCACCAATGAAATGCACCGAAGACTGCAGAAGACATTGGCCTGCTGAAAACTTCAAAACCTCCTCTCTTAAATTCTACAACACTTTCAATAGGGCTATAATGATCGCGGTCGCGCGCCTGTTCGCCCATCATGCCTTGCAACGCATCACCTTCAAATATCTTTTTAGCGTGCTTGTCGGTGAAGCCCGTCCACATGCCGACAGTCTCCGGTATAACTTCATACGCTCTACATGTAATTTTATGATCACTTGTTAATGGCGTCCAGCTTTCTGCCAGATCAATGTATTTAAGTATATAATCCTTATCGATCAGGCTGCCTTCCACCCACTCACTGTTATCCTTGCGCTTGCCGCGAAATAAGTATTGTTGCATTTGTTAGGGGTTGTATTCGAAGTATTCTGTTTTCCAATCGGTGTCATGGCGACTATCCTTATGTTGCTCGCACTTCACAACCGGAATCGTTTCGCCCATTTCAGAGATACCCCACACTGTTAGTATTTGAGGTTTGCCGCAACTCATTGCTAAGATCCCGTCGGGGTCTGTAAATGATTCAATAGGTTTTAGGCCCTTGACCTTTTGCATGTATGTTTCTTTATCAATTGTAGTCCACATATGATTAGTTATGTTTTAGCTTCTTAAAACCACCGGGCCAATCTCCCGGTGGAATCCAATAAAAAACCGTAAAATGTAGGGGCTGAATAGACATAGAGCCCGTTTAACCAATACTTAAAAAAACAGTGGAGCGGGATGTTTATACCCGCGAATATGTTTTACCGCGTTTTATGTCTGATACTGACGTCCTGTGTATCTTATATAATCTGCCAATACTCGCGCAACTATACCCCAAAGCAAGTAGTTGTCTTATATTAATAACCTGGCTATCACTAAGATTAGGCCTTCCTATGCTATTGGCTTTCATGAACGCCCTAATCTTCTCAATGGTTTCCGGTTTAACAGGTCGCACTAACATGTGCATTCTTGAATGTTCACTTCGCTGCATTACCTCTAAATTCGAAATGTCATTATTATGTTTATTTCCATCCACATGATGAACGACTTCGTTTCGGGTAAGTTTTCTTCCTAAATGAACTTCCATAATATGGCGATGCTCATCCTTCTTTTCCCCGTTTACTTTTATAGCCTTATAACATTTTCGCATAATCTGGATTTTTAAAAACCCCCGGGCCGAATCTCCCGGGGAACCTTTAACCATAAACCTTCAACCTTTGATCAAACTACCGATCGACAATTCTCACCATCGACCGGCGGCGCCCGTAACGTGAGCGAACCGGATGCAGTTTTTGAGAGGTCGGCACCGGGACCGTGAATGTTTTTAAACAGGCAGGGCGAAACCGTGCCCGTTGTTGTTGATCGTACCTTCTATTATGAAAAAGAGCTTGTAATCTTTTTAAAACTCCCCACATAGACATACAGGGAGTGTCCTTGTGGACGGCCTGATTTGTAGCGTATCTTAATGCCTGCTTGGGCTTGAATAACTTCTGCTCGGGCTGCTATATGATCGGCTTGGCGAACTGTAACTTCTCGATGGTGAACTATACGAATTTCCGCTGCTGGACCTCGACGGTGAACTGTATGACTTACTACTGCTTGACGAACGTGACGGGCTACTGTTTGACCTAGAACTTGAACTGCTACTCCAATTAGACCGTGATGGGCTGCTTGATGAAGACGAAGTAGACCTGAACGTTGACGTACTGCTTCGCGGCTGGTAACTTGTATACTGGTGATAACTATAGTACTGAGCTGGATTCGACCGGTAATGATTGTAACACGCATTGTAACCGCCGTGGTTAAAAAGACTATTGAACAGAAGGTATTGCATGTAGAAATTTACCCAGCTGCCGTTTTCGTCTTTATAACGTACATAGACAATACTGTCTTTGCCGTTGTCCGACCATCTTTGTTCATGTGAAGATGATGCGCTTTCTGTCGATTCATCGTTACAGGCAAACAGGGCAACGATGCAGAGAAAAAGTAATAACCGTTTCATTTTAGATTGTTACTGTTTTGTTAGTTAATAATGCCAGCAGGTTGCCCACCAGGTCTTTCCCGGTTGCGACGTCGCCGTCTGGTGTCTCGAACACTGTGTTTTGTCCGGGAATCTCCTGCTTGTTAGCAAGGATCTCTTTTTGATTTTCAAGCCACTTTATCCATTCGGCTTTCTTAGCCTCTGTGATGGGTTCGTAAGTCATGGTTCGTTATGGTTTAAGAACATGTACAAAAGGAATAACAAGGTTGCCATTATTACCGTTGCTATCAATAACGTTTCCGGTTCATCATTCCCGTAATCGTCTGTATGCTTCATCGCTTCGTTTATTACAGTTAGCAATAATGCGGATACAGAGATAAGCAGTTGTCAGTAGGGTTAGGGCTATGTCGAACATTAGTTATACTTATAACTGTTATACGGCGGTTCTCCGTAGTCGCAATAATCACCAGGAATATCTTTTGCCTCATCTTCTTTGTAGCGGAAGCCATTGCGAACAATGCGGATCAGC
>Ga0099826_10003157_pt1 | contig 11063 bp, 6 predicted proteins | sample Mtrugardesep15_FD_76830 | JGI IMG/M metagenome (GOLD analysis project Ga0099826, IMG submission 76830) | Root nodule microbial communities of legume samples collected from California, USA - M. trunc garden sep15 | ecosystem: Host-associated > Plants > Roots > Nodule | place: USA: California...
CAAAATCATCAAATGTCATACATCAATCAAAGCTTTCCTATATCAACCATTAACCGTGCCTTAGGGCTTCAACAGTTTATTCTCCACTACCATTTTTATTTCTTGGTTGTTCCATTTTTGTGCCTTTCCTTAGCTTATGGGCATTCCCACCCTATTAATGATTTCAGGACTGAGTGGGTCTTGAAACAAACATTAATATAGATTTTGTTTTTTGGCTTTTTTAAGTTGGAGAGATGTGGGTGGATTATAGGACCAAATTTCATTCTAAAAATCAGTAAAAGATAAAAACATATGTGTTGTAAAGTATACGTGTACAACTCATGCCTATAAAAAGTGTACAATTTAGATGGTAAAATGATGTAAAGAAGTTTGATGTGTTATGGTACATGTTAGAATTTTAATTCTAAATTTGTCAACTTTAGTGTGTAGTTTTACCACTCTTCTAAAAATAAAAATGATTTTGAGAATAAATAGTTAGCATGAAACTAATCATATATTTTGAGAATGAACAATGAGTCATAAGTTGTGATATAACCATTTGAATATATCTTAGTCTCATAGTTGATCAATAAGATCGAAATCATTGAGAAACTTTGTAGGATTATTGAGACACTTTGTAGAGTCGCTAGTATGCCATTGTATGTTTGGTTCAACGTAGGAATAAATTTTTATGGAGAGGTGGTGGTTAACATCTTAAAAATAGTTGTCGCTATTTGTGTTGAGAGTTGAAGTTTGATTATACGAATTTAAAAGTAGAAGCTAAATATTTGCTATTCTTATTGTGAAGCGGATATGATGTGATATTGGTGATACTTATACTTTCTATGAGACTTGTAAGGTCCACATTATGCAATTAATTCTTGCTGATTTTTTTTTTAATAGAAGTTTCTACTTCTAGTTTAATTTTCTTGTATTCATCTTATATGCTTCGACACTCTTATCTTCTCGGGAAAAAAAATATGCCACAATCAAATTGTGTATAGGCAGCAAGGATGCTAACTATAGCTTTACTGCTGAAGAATCAGCATATATAGTAAGTTGATATTAATGTCTGAACTACGTTTCTCTAAGTGGAACATCATAATCAAATCATATAGGGCTAGAGAGGAGGAGACCCTAAAAGTGTCTTCAAAGAAAAGAAACCATGTCACATACTATATGGAAGAAATTCTCTTGTGACTAAAACATTTGTGGTTGTGTTTTTGCCTCGCTTTTGACTCTCAAATTTGTTATCATAAGAATATAACTCCATTCATATCAATGTATTGTCTTCATCTTAAAAAAGTTGACAAATGCAAACCAAGTAATAATATTATCAATTTTGTTTTAACCAAAACATTGATGGTATAGAGACTTCCAACATAGCACAATTGTATGAACATTGAACATAACCAAACATGATGACATGGTGGAATGAGTGAGATATAACAATGAAAATGATTATCATTGTAAAATTCTTTAATCATTACCTTATTTGTAACTTTCAAGACCCAATAAAAATGGACACTCTGGAGAGAGTGTGTGAGTCGAGAAGGGCTAAACTGTAGTCATTCTATACAACCGTTGTGTTACATGCTAAACTTTATCATGAAAAGGACAATTGCCACATACCTTATTTTTATCCTAACATATGAATGAAAATAGAATATGATTTATACAAAAACTTTATATTTTTTATTTTGATCATATGTATTATTATTTTTGTAATTTGTGACTTTTATAATTATATAGTATTAAAGAGTAAGCAAAGCTTTTTTTTTTTAAGCATTTTACATGCATATAAATTTTAATATAAATATTTTGTTAACGTATTTTAACCGTATCGTATTCTTAATTTTTAAAATTTCGTGTATCCATATACCCGTATGGTATCGTACCTGCACTCGTACTATGTATTCAGGATTCATAGTTCAAGATTGATTTGCCTGTGCATGTCAATGAATACAATTGCATGTAAGAAGTGGAACTATTTCAAGCAAATAATGAAATCAAAAGGGTCAAAGTTAGCTGGCATTTTGTATCATTTTGTCCTCCACTTAGTGCACTCAGCATCAATTGGTCAACTTATGTCAAATATACAATTTTGCTTGCACAAGTTAAATACCAGGCTGTATTAATTTTGTGCCATTGATTTTCTTATATTTCTTTTGTCATGGATTCAATCATGTACTCACTTTAAATAATAGTTAGCTCGTTATAATTTGAATCATCAAAAGCATGCTGGGTCCAAAGAACCGTCCAGGAATATAAATATTAACATTGTGGAGATTATGGTACACTACTATACTTAGAGAAAGAATATCTAGATACTAGGATATGTTACGTGTAAGCAAAAATGGAAATGAGTTAGATGACGCAGCATGTTCAATAGTGATGATAATATTCCTTGGAAAGACATTATAAAACATTTTCGTAGTGATGATAAAGTTAAAATCAGAGACCAACAATAAATTATTCCAGATGAGGGTTTAGAATGTTTAAGCAAATGGTTCGATTCTGACTCGTGTTTCGACTTTCGACTTTTGAGATAATTTGATTGAGCATATGTTTGGATGTAATTTTGGAAAATCAAAAGTGATTTTAGAGGTTGTAAAATTGAATTAATCATGTTTGGAATATAAAATCAGTACCCAATCAATAGTTGTTTGGTTTGTTTTGGTTTAGGTTCCAACCGAGTATAAAATATTGATCCAATTTAGTTATTTTGATTTTTTTGGTACAAAATTTCATCATGTTTAGTGGTGACTAAACTTCATTAAAAAAATTTGAGACATATAAGATTGATTCTTCCCTTTCAAGTGAAGTTTTTTCTTATACAAAATTCAAAGATCGAACGCATTTAAATTTTTGAGCTCATTGAGTCACCAATGTGATTTTTCTACCCTATTGGTCATGTGAACACATATTATTAGAGAATATCATACATAATTTCATTCTTATCATTCTATATAGAAATGATATTATAGGGTAGATGACCGCTATGGATTCACATGAATTTACACCGTTTTCTTATTTGGTGAAATTCATGTGAATACCACACATTGAAAACATATATCGTATAAAGTGGAGATTCATATGAATGTCAAGAATGAGTGTTAAAGAAAATGTTAAAAAGAAAATGTTATTAACATTTCTCTTATAGGATAACTACATGATAAAATATAGGGGAGGCCCTGAGGGAGAGTGGGAGGGACGGCAACCCAGGCCACCATTTTTTTAGAGGCATCAATATTATTATTTTTGCTTAGTAGCTAGTATTATATAGAGACATATATTTTTTTAAAATTTTCTTTGATTAATTCTACTGAAAATATATTTTTAAAGAACTTTGATTATAAATAAATGTTTTGCAACAAAAATTGCAAGAACCTATATCCAAGGCATATTAAAATGTAGGTTCTTGCAATAATTAAAAGGCCAAAATTTTATTGTTTCGTACAGGGCATCAAAAATCTTAAAATCGGCTTTGATAAAATATCATCAGACGTATACGTAAACTAGTCAAAGTCGTATATATGTTCACATTTACCTCAGTGGTATCAAACTAGTCAAAGTGGCCCATATAAACCACTTCATTTTGCACTTGATGGAATTTTCAACATCATTCACTGCTAATTTTGAGTTTTATGCAGCTAAAGGATTGCTTCTGATTGCCCTATGCCTTGCTGCTGCCTCATTATCTGCTGAAAGAATGGTAGTCATTTACTTTTTATCTTAGTTATCCATGTTATAAAAATCGGATCGAGTATATTAGTTCAACCAATTGAACTGAGAATCCATCAATTTACCAATCAATTCGATTTAGATTATACTATATTGATCGGATAGAACTTGATTGAATCAAAGTTGAACCTTTTCAACCACAGATAATTCAACCAAGTTTTTTCTTTTATTTTTTATTTCTCTTATATTACTTTTTACTCCACCAAGTGCAAAACATATTTATATTGTTCACACATAGTTCAACCATAGGTATAGCATTTATTTATTATCTATTTCAACCATAAAGTACTTGCACCATAACATAAATATTTCACTTCTTCGATCTCATGTCGGATTTTTAAAACATTATTGTATCCTTTACCTTATGAATGAACAAATGAATTGAAGAACATAAATTATTTAACTCAGAGAATACTTGCTTTTTGTTGTATATTGTGTTTGCTATCCTTGATTAGCAAATAAAATAATAAGCAACATATTAATCATTTGGTGCACTAATGAATAAATTAATATCAGGATCCTTGTTCCTAGCCAATGTCAACCACAACTTTATATTGCATATTTATACGTAATCTCCTAATGATTTGTTATTGTCACTCAAATTCAAAGGAACCGTGGCTTTTTCTTTCTTTTTGTATTGGAAAATCAGAAGGTTCCAGATAAAGGGAAGGATAGTATGTGTTGGCAAAATCAACTAAATTATAGTACTAATTAGGTAAAAAAAGCAACACAAAGGGGAAGGGGGCAAATAATGTCGATATAAAAGATCTTTCATAAACGGAGAGTGATTTACCAAAAAAATAATTGAAACTAGGAGTGGAGGACATATATATATATATATATATTATCCTCGCGAGTTTAGCTAATCAGTTGGTATGGACAATGCATAATATATGTAAGGTTTGGGTTCAAATCCTGGCCACTACAAACAAAAAAATAATAATTAAGAAACTGTTTATCCTCCGCACGCAATTGTTAAGATTAATCTCTCAAACGACTCAAAATAGATAAAGTACATCATCGAAAGATACATTTCTATGCATAGGACTACTCAAGTAAAAAGACAGGATGTTTTTCGACGAAATGCTATTGAACCAGTACGATATTGACTGACATGTTGTCAATCGGCCTCCCTTACTTGAAATTCTATAAGTCTCAATCTATGGAATATATTAATATTAATAATTATTCCCTGAGAAATCGAGACTACGTGCCACATTTCTTCCATTGATGTAACTATGCCTACTCCTCCTTCCTCTTAATTTAATCGACTCATCCTTCCGTTCATTCTTATTCTTACTCACCATATGCATTTTTCAATGAAAGATAACAAGGTAGGGTAGGTATTTAGGAGGTTTTTGTCAAAAAGAGCAAAAGAAACACACAATCAAAAGATATCTTCCGATAAATCTAGAGGGCCTCACAGCAACATGGATGGCCTAAAGAGCAATTTACATCTCATTGTTCACTAATGGAGACCTAATTGTTAGTATTTTGATGATTCGAATGAAGGAGCACAAGGACATCTTAAATCCCAATGTATATCACCGAGACAACCCTTGGAATAATGAAGTTGCATTTTTAGTGCTAAATTTGAACTCATTCGAATTCAAAACCTCTTATTAAACAGGAAGAAATCTAATTCTAAACCACTTCATTGGTCATGGTTTAGTTAATTAATTGCACTACATTTTTGTTTTGTTCGGGAAAAAAGCAGAGAGGTTTTGATACAAATTATGCTAACACGTTTTGTTATAGTTGAAGCCTTCCCTGGATGTATACTGAACTAGGAAAAACAAGTAGGTCCTTAGGTATTTACTTTCCTTGAATAATTTGATCAAGTTAAACGACTATAGATTTAATTTTGTTAGTAAAAACTAACATATTGTATTTATTTTGTACAATTGGAGTCAAATACTCAAAACAATCTCCTATAATGGAAAGAGACAAAAAAATCCTAAGTAAATTTATTTTTTTTGAAATTAACAAAATTAGCTAATGTCAAACTTTGTAAGAGTATCCACCACTTGATTAACTTTTTCGATAAATATGTAGTCGACGAATATTAGAGAACTGGTAATGCTTTGATCTGAGTTTAGAAATGATAAAAAAACATTTGAACAACTAACACCATCTTATATCATCCTAAATTTCTAATGGTCGAGAGACAGCAAAAAACATTGATGCTAAAAACTATGTTGTCTTGCTTAAAAATAGGCCTCATAACTCAGCATGAGATATAGTAAAACACCTAACGAGACTCATGTTTATTTGCTAGATTTTATTTTAATATTTGCAATAATTAGAAAAATTACAAGTATAATAAACAATAATACGTTTATTTACTTTAAAAAAATAATAATATATTTATCATAAAATACAAAACTTAGGGGAAAAGATTCTTTAAAGTAAATGAGAAAATTAAAGGTTATTATTGTAACAAACTCGTGACTTGTTATGATGTACTTTTTTTTTTTGAGCAATTGTTACGATGTACATATTATATCTACTTTTAATTTATTAATAAACAGTTGATATTGTCAAATATACATTATAAAATGAGTTGTTCAGTTTTGAAGGGTCGTATATAAAACACTTAAATGTTAATTTTATCGTCTTATTTTATTTTATGTGTTCATCAAGAGAGCAATACATATGAAATAGTGGACACCAAATCAAAATCAAACTTTCTCCATAGATCCTACTCTAATATATGTACATCAATAGATAACATTGACACATAAAGTTGTGTCATATTAAAATTTCATGAATAAGACTTTTTTTCTTCAAAACATTTGAGGTGGAAAAAATAGTGGAAGCCATCTAAGTAACATCTTGATGAAAAAAAATGAAGACCTTATACGCATTTTGAATAGTATTCTAATTCTCTTCTATGTCTTAATGCTTGAGTGAGGTGTTAGTTTTTTTAGACAAGTACCAATTAGGATTGGGTTTACATGTTGTAATAAAACACAGTTTTCACACTGTAAACGATCTCAGCCACACATTTGCGATCAAACGGTTCAGATTAAAACAGTTATAAAATCACTAGAAACCATCTCAGCCACACATTACAATCGGACGGTCCTAAATTGTTACAGCGTCCTGCTGTAAAAGCAGGAAATCCAATTCCGTACCCATTATACCTTTCTCGGTTTGCAGGTTAAGTATTATTTCTACTTCTCTAATTATCTCATAAATTTTGATGTTAAAAAAAATTGACAATACATAATTTTAATTATAAAATAATTTTTTTATTTAAAAAAGTAAATTCCAAATTTAGCTTTGGATTATGTTCAACTATGGTGAAATAAAATTTTACTTGCTTCTCAGTCAAACTTTATATTATTAGAGTCTCTTCTCCTGAAAATCAGAGTGTTAACATAAAAATTTAAAAATTGTGGTTCTACTTAATAGATGGAGGGTGTTGATAGCACTTCTCCCTTTAACAAATTCTTCAACTCATTTCTTGAACTTTGGCCCAATTCTTACAAGAATGTTCAATAAATAGTACATATATTTCAGAAAAACGGTCATATCAGTCTTGTCGTATTGCGTTGCGTTCCGACCACTCAGCATTGTAAAAAATCTCAAATTCACCACCAACCACTAGTAACTAATAATCCCATGCACTCGCGTACACTCTTCCACACCATTACACCTCATCATCAAACCAATCATTCATCTACATCACTACTATCATACCATCAAACAATCCAAAACACACATCCACGTAGAACCCATAGCGCGCCATCACAGACGATAATTCCCAAAACCTTTTATTAAAACTCACTCTCCTAGGGTTTCGTGCATTCAATTCTTCATTTCCATTTTCACGTTCCTTCTGTGAGCTACCTTCCATTTTCCTCTGCAATTTCATCACTGTAAGTCAAATTCTCTCTCTCTTTTTCCGTTTTTTCTTTCAATTCTTCTTCTATGAAGCTCACATTTCTGTTGCTGAGATTTTCATCCGTTGAAAACGATGAAAATCGATGTCTCATTTTTCCAATACAGTGTTTGTTTTTGTTTTTGCGTTTTGTTTATGATTTTTGTTGTTTATAAGCTCATTTAGGTTATTGTTGTGTTTGATTAAGTGATTTTTGCTAATTTTGTTTGTGATTTTAGTAGAAAAATTGTTTGAGTTAGATTTTTCACTGTTGAAAATGATGAAAATCGATGTTGATTTTTCAAATTTAGTGTTTGTTTTTGTTCTTGAGATTTGTTAAAGGATTGCATGTATTACAGAATTCGTAGTCAGTGATTTTAGTTGTTTATAAGCTAAGTTAAGTTATTTTTGTGTTTGATTAAGTGATTTTTACAAACGTAGTTTTGTGATATTAGTAGAAAATTAGTAATTTTTAGTGAGAGAGTTAATCAAGAAATTAGGTTTCAGAGTGGAAGTTGAACTTCATAAACTTGAAATATAGTCTAAATAAATGTTGCATTGTGAAAACCAGACATTTTAAAATGCATGAATGGCTAGATTCTGCGTTTTTCATACTATTTGTGATATTAAATTTCATTTTAGGTCATGGTTTATGTTAGTTTGGGGATATGTGATTTTGAGTTGAATACCTATGTGTGAAAGTTTGACTAGTATTTTCTATCTGTTCTTTCCACTCTTAGCTCTGCATTTTTTGTGATGGGACTAAGGGTATTAGAAAATACTACTAACTGGCATTTGTAATCTTACGCAGCGCTTCAATGGACTACAGCTCTGAAGAAGAGTCAGAGATCAGTGAGTCTGAGATTGAAGAATACTCTGAGAAACCATATGAAGAGTTGAGGGCTGGTAAATACAAAGTGAAGAACAATAATGGGACTCTTAGGTGTCCGTATTGCTCGGGAAAGAAAAAGCAGGAATTCAAATATAAGGATCTGTTGCAACATGCATCTGGAGTAGGCAAAGGTTCAGCAAACAGAAGCACAAAACAAAAGGCAAACCACTTGGCTCTGGCAAAGTTTTTGAGGACTGACTTAGTGAATGAAGCAGACCAAGTACCTCGCCCGGCTTTGACCCTAGCTGTCGTCCAACCTGTCCAAGTTGAGAACTATGTTTGGCCGTGGACAGGCATACTTGTCAACATAAGCAAATCACATGATTCTGGATACTTGCAAAAGGAATTTGCCAAGTACAAACCGTTGGCTGTTCATACGTTCTTGATGGATGGTAACTCCGTGGCTGTTATAGACTTCAACAATGACTGGAATGGTTTTATGAATGCAAGTGAGCTTGAGAAATGGTTTGAGACTAATCGTCGTGGAAAAAAGGATTGGAATTCCATGGACTTGCAGGACAGTTCAGAGATTTACGGTTGGGTTGCACGTGAAGATGATTACAATTGTGGAGGGTCGATTGGGGACTACCTTCGCAACAAAGGAAGGCTGAGGACAATTTCTGATATTGTTCAAGAAGCATCTCAAAGCAGAAATAGCATTGTTGAAAACCTGGCCAATGAGATTGATATTACTAATGAAAATCTCAACAAAATGCAGTATAAGTATAACGAGAAGACTATGTCCTTAAGTAGGATGCTGGAAGAGAAAGACAAACTTCACAATGCTTTTGTTGAAGGTTTGTATAATTTCTGTTAGAATCTGATTTTGCCTTATTGTATATAGAATAGGAAAGAAAAAAAAAAGCTTGCATTGGTTTTAATGCCACAAAAATGTCTCATTTTTTTGTCAGAGTCAAGGAGCATGCAGCGTAAAGCTCGTGACGAGGTGCGAAGGATATTGGAAGAACAAGAAAAGTTAAGTAATGAATTGGATGAAAAAATGCGGAAGCTCGATACCTGGAGCAGAGACCTAAATAAGCGTGAGGTACTAACTGATCAAGAGAGGCAGAAACTGGAAGAGGACAAGAAGAAGGTAATGTATATTACACTTTTGGCAATCAGTATATGCCCATTTCAAATATTTTTTACTGCTAATCTTACACTCTTGTCTTCCATAGTCCTTGCAAAAAATTTGATCTGTCTTTCTCTGTGGTTTCCTACTAATGTCCTTGGTTGATCTTGATTTGAATAAAAAAAGTGCTTTAGTTTGATCCTATTGACTCTTTAAGTGAATCCCAACTTTTATTGGACTTCCACAACCCACTAATTGGTCCCAGAGTCTATATGCCAAAAACTTTTGATTATTGTGAGGAAATATCAATGTAATGTATATGGTTTTAGTTTTAAATATCTCATTTATGTTGAAATTTTGTTATAAAGATTTGTATTTTCGTATAGCATGCGATATATTAGTGCGTGGATTTTTTCATTTAAAAAAACAACTTTTAAAATCCATAAAAAAACCCAGATGTGCTTTCTGATATCCCACTTTCTAACCTTTACATGCTTGAGGAGCCTTAAGACTTTGAATCGTCAGTTTTCACATGTGCTTTCACAAAATTCTAATATTACTTCTTTGTCCTTCTAGAAAGACATAAGGAATCAATCACTCCAGTTGGCCTCAAAGGAGCAGAAGATAGCTGATGAGAATGTCTTCAGGCTTGTTGAAGAGCAAAAGGTTTGCACTCTATCTACTCTCTTGGTTATGAAAAGACAATACTACTGTAGTGTATGTTGTTTATCACTTATCAATGTTACCATCCATTGTGAATGTCTTTAACTGATGTGGATTTCCTAACTACCAGAGAGAAAAGGAGGAGGCCTTAAACAAGATCCTTCAATTGGAAAAGCAACTAGATGCCAAACAAAAACTAGAAATGGAAATTGAGGAATTAAAAGGGAAATTGCAAGTTATGAAACATCTTGGAGATCAGGATGATGCAGCTATTAAGAAAAAAATGGAAGAAATGAGTACTGAATTGGAAGACAAAATAGAAAGTTTGGAGGATATGGAGTCTATGAATTTAACCCTCATTGTCAAGGAGCGCCAAAGCAATGATGAACTACAGGAAGCTCGTAAAGAATTAATAGAAGTACGATCTCATTTACTTCCTCTCAATTATTTTTAATTCTATTTAAAAAGAAATGTTTCACACTTGTTGCATCCTTTGAACCTTTATCTTCTTGTATTCTTAAAGATAACCAACTAACAAGGTGCATAGATTTCTTCTTGCATGAAGATTATCTCCACCTCTCTTTAGGAAAAAAGAATTTTGATATTTTGTTGTTCTGCTGTGAATATATTGTGGAGACTAAAGTTGATACCCCTCTCATTTTGTTTAAATTTCTATTGTTTTAGGGGTTAAATGAAATGCTGAGTGGTGCCAAAACTAATATTGGCACCAAGAGGATGGGAGACCTTGACCAGAAGGTTTTTGTGAATGCCTGCAAGAAAAGATTTTCTTCTGATGAAGCTGGGATAAAGGCTGTTGAGCTTTGCTC
>Ga0099826_10003158_pt1 | contig 11062 bp, 16 predicted proteins | sample Mtrugardesep15_FD_76830 | JGI IMG/M metagenome (GOLD analysis project Ga0099826, IMG submission 76830) | Root nodule microbial communities of legume samples collected from California, USA - M. trunc garden sep15 | ecosystem: Host-associated > Plants > Roots > Nodule | place: USA: California...
CAACCAACTTCTTAAGCTCTCCCATCTGTGATTCATTCAAAACACCAAATCAAAAACACGACTACCTACCACTTCCTAACAAATTTTAAGAATAGATTCTATTACTCACAGTGTCCTCAATGGGAACAGTGGTGTCAATACGGTGCTGATAATAGAGATCAATGTAATCCACCTCAAGACGTTGAAGACTACCCTCACAACATGATCGAACATATTCAGGACTACCATTTACTACAACGTTACCAGATTCCATTTTGACAATCCCAAACTTTGTAGCAATCTGAATTTGATCTCGTGGTATGTCCTTTAGCGCCTGAGAATTGTTAAAATGTTTATGTTACATCGTTTTTTGGTTATGTTAAAACATAATAAAATGAAAAAAGATAGGTGAATGAAGATGAAGAAGTAGTACCTTTCCGACCAAAACTTCATTGGTATGTGCTGCATAAAAATCAGCAGTGTCAAAGAAAGTGATTCCTTTGGAGAAAGCATGTTTGATCAAAGATATGGCAACATCTTCTGGAACAGCAGCGTTGTACACTCCAGTGAGGCCCATGCATCCATATCCAAGCTTAGAAACCTGCAAGCAACAATAAACATTATCAATGATTCTCAGGAACAAGGAATTGAGAAAATTCAATGAAGGACAAACGTTTCTTACTTCTAGGCCTTGGCTTCCAAGCTTCACCCGAGGAATATGAATAGTAGTATCTCCCATTTTTTTGTGTTTCTCACTTTCTGTTTCTCTGCTCCACTCCAAAATTTTCCACTCTCTCTCTTTCTGTGTTGTGTTGTTGTATATTCCTCTTCAAGAATGTATTGATAGGGGCAGCCAGTAGGTGAACCTTACCTAACTCTTGGGGCAGTGTCATAATGCCACCAATCCCACTACTACTAATACCATTTTTTATTTCATTAAATAATCTTAATTGACTTTTTAATTTTAATGCTGGCTTATTTGACTGTGTAGGCATGTAAGTCCTTGTCCTTATTCCAGGTGTTGTGTATTCAAGTCAACGATCTTATTGTCAACAAAAAAAAAGTAATCAATCTTATTATTAAACGATACACTCTCGATCGGGCTTCCTTATAAGTGTTGAGTTTCAAGTCAATCTTACATCCCCATTTATACTTTTTTTTTTTTTTTTGAATCTGAAAATCACTAAAATCAATGAAGCGATACAACATGTCACACTATGAGAATCTGAAATACAAAATATGTCATACTATGAGAATCTGAAAATAATTTTGTATTTTGATACTAGCCGGTAGCCCAAGTTAAAAAATTAAGAAATTTTTCATAAAAAAACTTTAAAAAAGCAAGGTGCAAATTAAAATCACTCAAGTTGGGGTTGGGTCAATCTGAGTCCACAGTCACTCAAGTTGGGTCAATGTCGACTCATTTTCACAATTATACATTCCGAAGCAATTTTTTATTCAAGCTATCGAAACAACATGAACATGAATTTCCTTGTTTTTATTTCTTTTTCAACATTTTGATTTCTATTAGTTTGTTTTAACGTTTCATTCACATTGCCTGACAAAAAAAGCATTTCATTCACATTCATCTAACATGGAATTCTATGAGAATTTGATTGAAATCCCTTATTATTTATTTATTGAATCAAAACAGCAGAACAACTGTGAACAGCCAGTCTTGATTTGTTCATCAGCCAGGTCATAATTGAGTTAAATACAAATAGATATCCGATTGCTGCGCTTTATTCATGACTGACTGCATTCTCCAACTAAAAGGGATTTATACTTCGGGTTGAGACCCTTCAAACTTTTGGAGGTGTGTTAGCAAACTTCCAGGAAAGTTGATCAAATCCATTGTAGTATCTACTACCTGCTATATCATCCACAGGAACCGCTGCAGAAATTTCTCTCAGGTCCTCTTCTGATAGTTTCACTGCTAAGGCACCAAGGTTTTGATCCAGATTCTTAATCTTCGTTGTTCCTGAGAAAAAAGAAGTCCTGAATATTTTCAAGAATAAAAAAGGCTGAAAATAAAACTTAAATAAACTCTTAGATGCATGACTTGTATATAGTGCATTAACAGCACTTAAAAATTTAGAAGAACCTTCAGTCAGTAACCCCAAATACACCAGATAACACTCATAATATATGAAATGCAACGCCACATAATGTCAATATGCAGCAGACGAAAGTCGTTGAATATGACTCATATTCACTAATAAGTGAGGAGATGCTTGAGTGTATTGAAGCCCTCCAAAGACTGCATGGTTAAGGGGTAAACTTGTAATCTGAACCGTACTAGTTAAACATTGCATTATACTCTATAATCTTAAGTACTACATAATCGAAAAACTACAGCAGTCACTTTGGTGTCGGAGACGTGGGAACGATTGACCAAACTATGATAAATCGTTTATGTTCTTCTGTGCATTTACTTATTTATTTTCTTCAGAGTTAAGTTTTCTTTTCTAACAAGTGTATATATAGCTTTTTGGTGTAAAGACAAGAGTGTACATAGTTCTACTCTTGATTGATCAGTGCACATCGTTAGAAGTATACAGTGCATACTAATTTGTTCAGACTTCAGATAGACAAATAAGACGAAAACTCATATTCCTGATACTGTTAGGACTTAGGATACCAGCTAAGAGCAGCTAGCATCAATGATTTTTGCAATAATACTGTTTTCAAAAAAATATGCATATTTTTCACTTACCGGGAATAGGCACAACATCCTTGCCTTGTTGGAGTACCCATGCTAATGCTAACTGAGCAGGAGTGCACCCATGCTTCTTGCCAAGACTTTCGATCCTATCATATATGTTTTTGTTCTTGTCCAAGTTCTCAGCTTGGAAGCGGGGATGAGAAGTCTGATAAGCGAAATATTTATCAGAAAATAACATACACTTTTAACAAAGGAAGGAACCTTAATTTTATAGAAGACTTTAAACATCATTCAAGTGAGAAAAACAGATAAGGATGATATCGCATGTATCATTACTTGAGTTTAAAAAAAGAAGCATCTGTTCGCGTACAAAGTAAGACAGCAAAGAGCAAACCGAACAACACTTCATTTATGATTAAATTTTGATCAATGCTATTACATAAATTGACACGCTTTACTAATAATTCCATGGCAAGAAACAAAAACACACATTAAATTTAAATTCTGAAATGCTATACCAGGGAGCTAACAGCAGGCACATTTTCCGTAACCCCTTTGCCACCAAAGAAACCACGACCAAGAGGACTATATGGTACAATTCCAATACCAAGCTCTCTATATCAACCAAAGCTTTAAATTAGTGAAGTCACATTTAACACAAACAAGCAACCAAGAGCAAATGGTTCCTTTTCCTTAATCCTCTTTTCAAGTAACACTTAACCAATGAACTTGGAGAGGAACTCAAACTAACCTGCAGAGAGGAACTATCTCATCCTCAATGTCACGAGTCCAGAGAGACCACTCTATTTGTACAGCTGTGATGGGATGAACAGCATGTGCTCTCCTAATTGTATCGGGGCTGGCTTCAGATAGTCCAATATACTTCACTTTTCCCTCTTCCACTAGTTTCTTAAGTTCACCCACCTATAACACGACACAACAAACATGTTAACAATGCATCTAGTAAAATAAGCCAAATAATCTTAAAATTTGGAATTGGACTAACTCAACCCTACAAAACCAGCTTATAACGTGTGACTCTCAAACAAATAATGCAAGCATATTAGTAAGATTTAACATAGGAAGAAATATCTTAACTGTATCCTCAATAGGCACAGAAGTATCAATTCTGTGCTGATAATAGAGATCAATGTATTCAACATCGAGACGTTTCAAGCTAGCTTCGCAGCAAGAACGCACGTAATCTGGTGAACCCTTGATGCTCACATCAGCGAGACCAGAACCTTCTCTTCTAGATATACCAAATTTTGTAGCCAACTGGATCTTATCTCTGGGTAATTGCTTTAAAGCCTAGTCAACAAAATCAAATTAGTATAATAAAGTTTGAATTATACTACCTTGAAACATGAAATTGTTGGGAATTAAATACCTTTCCAAGTAAAATTTCATTAGAACCACTACCTCCATAAATATCAGCAGTATCAAAAAAAGTGATGCCTTTAGTGAAAGCATAGTTAATTACGGAAATACCATCTTGTTCAGGAAGAGGATCATTGTAAGCTCCAGTGAGTCCCATACATCCAAATCCCAATTTAGAAACCTGAAAGCCTTGGGTTCCAAGTGGGACCTGAGGAGGAATTAGTTCAGTTTGTGCTGTTGAGGCCATTTTGGTTGAATTGATGAATAATTACAAACTCCTAATTGCAGTGACTATATATGAAGAGCGCATCCCACGCATTACGCTTTCTTCAATTTGAGATATCGTCACTCGGTATGTCAGCGGGTGGGTATAATTCATCACTCAGTATGTCACTGTATTTTTGGCCTAGAAAAGGAAGGATGACACCAATAAAAAAATATAGCATGTATTTAGACTAAATTTTAAATCAAATTCATTAATTTTGCTTCATTTAATTTTGCATACATCGTTTGTTTAATGAATTTGAGTGAAGTCGGGAGACAAGCAAGTGAATAACTCAAATAGAGTCGAAAGGTAAGCAAACGAATTAATAAACTCTAATTAAGAATAAATCGTTTAGAAAAGAAAAATCCAAATTTAAACCAGGACTATAACAACTATTTGTCAGATTTTACTACTGTTTATTGGAGAATATGTTAAGGGTGATTAGGTAAAATATATTTGTTACTGGAAATTATAGATTGGAATCGATTTTGCTTTGCCGTAGAAGCTCCGATTTGTAGCTTTGACGGGACTCGCGTTTAGAAGCAAAACCTGGTTTTGGAAAATTGATATTGCAGCAATCCAAACATCAAAGAAAACTGTCCAAACGACGTTTGAGTGTCGGACGCGCGTTTGGGGGCCATCAAACGCGGAACCAAACAGGCACTAAGAGAATGATGAATGTGCTCTATTCCACTTCCTATTAATGATGTAATCGTCCTTGTTGATCACTAAGAAAGAAGTAATACATTCTTTCCATTGTCACATTCTCCATTTTTACTCTCTGTTTACTAGTTTTTCATTCTTTCATTTAGCACATCATTGAGCAATGAGCACGTAGGGTGCAAATTAGAGTAAAATAAAAATATTTTCATTTAATCAATCAAGTTGGATTTGGGTCAATCTGAGTCTACAATTACTCAATTTGAGTTAATTTCAACCCATTTTGACAATTATAAATCCAAAAGTAAATTTTGATCCAAACTATTCAAACAACATGAACACCAATTTGCTTGTTTTAATTTTTTATTTCTATTAGTTTGTTGAATTTGACATTTCACTCGCATTGCCTCAAAAAAACAATTTCATTCACATTCATCTAACATGGAATCCAATGAGAATTTGATTCAAAACCCTTATTATTTATGGAATGAAAACAGCAAAACAAATGTATACGCTCAGTCTTGATTCCCTCATCAGCCAGGTCATAATTGAGTCAACTACAAATAGAGAAATGATCGCTGCTCTTGCGCCTTATTCATGACCGATTGCATTCTCCAACTAAAAGGGATTTTACTTCAGGTTGAGACTCTTGAAACTTTTGCAGGTGTGTTAGCAAACTTCCAGGATAAATTATCCATTCCATTGTAGTATCTACTACCTGCTATATCATCTTCAGGAACTGCTGCAGAAATTTCTCGGATGTCCTCTTCTGATAGTTTCACTGCTAATGCACCAAGGTTTTGATCCAGATTCTCAATCTTAGTTGTTCCTGAGAACAAAAGAAGTAAATTATATTTTCAAGAATCAAAAAAGCTGAAAATAAAACTTAGGTGAAAAGCATATGCATGGCTTGTATAGCACTTAAAAATTTAGAAGAACCTTCGGTTAGTAGTCTGAGTACATCAGATGACACTCTTACGTTCGATTAGTAACCTGAGTACATCAGATGGCACTCTTAATGTATGAAATGCAAGGAAAGTTGTTGAATATGACTCACATTCACTAATCAGAGGTAAGGGGTAAACTTGTAATCTGCATCGTACGATTTTTAACGTTACATTGTACTCTATAATCTTAAGTTTTGCATAATTGAAAAACTGCAACAGTCACTCTTGTCGGAGACGTAGGACCAATTAACCAAACTATGTGATAAATCGTTTATGTTCTTGTGTGCGTTTATTTAATTGTTTTTATTATACTTAGGTTTTCGTATCTAACAAAAGTGTATTTTTTGGTGTAAGGACAAGAGTGTACATAATTCTTCTCTTAATAGATCAGTACACAACGATAGAAGAAGCATATAGTGCATTCTTAATTGTTAGGATACATAGTTCTCTTAATTGTTCAGATTCACAAATAAGAGGAAAACTCATATTTCTGATACTGTTAGGATACTAGTTAAGAGACTACCATCAAAGATTTTTACAATAATACTGTTTTCGAAAAAATATGCATATTTTGTCACTCACCAGGAATAGGCACAACATCCTTGCCTTGATGGAGTACCCATGCTAATGCTAACTGAGCAGTAGTGCATCCATGCTTCTTGCTAAGACTTTCAATCCTATCATATATAACCTTGTTCTTGACCAAGTTCTCAGCTTGGAAGCGTGGAAAAGAAGTCTGATAAGCGAAATAATCATCAGAAAACAACATAAACTTTTAAAAAGGAAAGGTCCTTAATTTTATAGAAGACTTTAAACATTATTCATGTGAGAAAAACAGATAAGGATGATATCCCCTGTATCATAACTCAAGTTTAAAAAAGCATGCATTTGTTTATTTGCAAAATAAGACACCAAAGTAACCAATATTTAATTCATGATTAAGATTTGATCAATGCTATTACATAATTGCCATGTCTTAATAATACTTCTATGGCAAGCAAGAGAAACACACATTCAATTCATGTACTAAAATGATATACCATGAAGCTCGGCACATCTTCGAGAACTCCTTTGCCAGCAAAAAAACCTTTACCAAGTGGACTATACGGTACAATTCCAATACCAAGCTCTCTGTATCAACAAAACTTGAAATAAGTAAAATCTCATTTAACGCAAACATACAATTCAATACAGCCAAGAGCAATCGGTTCCATTTCATTAACCCTGAGTAACTCCTAATCAATGAAAGTTGTTCAAATTATTATTTAATGAACAAACAGTCATGAGTGTTGTAATCTTATCCTGTGAACTTGGAGAGGAACTCAAACTAACCTGCAGAGTGGAACTATCTCGTCCTCGATGTCGCGAGTCCATAAAGACCACTCTATTTGTAAAGCTGTGATAGGATGAACAGCATGTGCTCTCCTTATTGTATCCGGGCTGGCTTCAGATAGTCCAATATACTTTACTTTTCCCTCTTCCACCAGTTTCTTAAGTTCACCTACCTTTAACACAACAAACTTGTTAACAACCTTCAGATTTGAATTGACAATGACTCAACCTTACAAAACCAGCTTATAAAGATAGGGTAGTCTCCCATTTATAATTTGGGACTCTCGAAAAAATAATGTAACCAAATCAATAAGAATTAACATGTATATGTAACGTGTAGTCGTGTGTACTAGGAAGAAATATCCTTAACTGTATCCTCAATAGGCACAGTTGTATCGACTCTGTGCTGATAATAGAGATCAATGTATTCAACATCGAGACGTTTCAAGCTAGCTTCGCAGCTTGAACGCACATACTCCGGTGAACCTTTGATGCCCATACCACCACCACTTCTAGATATACCAAATTTTGTAGCCACCTGGATCTTTTCTCTGGGCAGTTGCTTTAAAGCCTAGTCAACAAAATCAAATAATGAAGGGAAAAAAAAAAAAACTCAAATTGCCTTAAGTTTCAAATGCGATATCAAATTTAGAACATGAAAAAAATTCTTGCCATTTTTTATTTAATGATCAATGTTACTAGTTAGTTGTGAGATTACTATTTACTCGTTTGTCCGGATTTGAACCTAAGACCTCTAGGTGAACTACCTAACCTCCGATTGTTGTAGCTATGATTAGTATGTATATACCTTTCCAACCAAAATTTCATTCCCACCATCGAGTCCATAAACATCAGCAGTGTCAAAAAAAGTGATTCCTTTACTGAATGCATGGTTAATTACGGAAATGCCAATTTCTTCAGGAAGAGGATCATTGTAACCTCCACTGAGGGCCATACACCCTAAACCGAATTTTGAAACCTAAAATAAAAACAATAACAGGTAGTAGTAGATTAGTATATAGTATAGAGAGAAGAATATAAATGACATTTGTTTATGTAAATGTACAAGTGAGTGAAGTGATGATACCTGAAAGCCTTGGGTTCCAAGTGAGACATGAGGAATTAGTTCAGTTTGTGTTTGTGTTGCGGTCATTTTGGTTGTTCAATAATTGCTTAGTTCCAATTTGCATTTTGCAGTGATAATATAGATACGATGCATGCTCACATCCATCGCGGCACACGCTTTCCTCGCTTTGAGATATCGTACTATTCTATGTGTGTCAACGGGGGTTGTTTTGTTTCATCATTGAATATGATTGACTTGGAAAAGCCACAATTTTGGATGGGTTTCTTATAGTTAAATAAGGTTTTGTATCGTATAATCCTTCTAAAAAAAATTCAATTTATTTTAGTTCACAAATTTTAATTGCGACTTTTAATCCCTACTTTTAATTATTTTTTGCACTCGTGTTAAATATAAATTATAAAAAATTTCTTTTGCAAAAGTTCTTTTTTCAACAAATAATGAATTAAAATATGAATTTTAAGTTTTTAGTGATTAAATATTTATTATATTTTGTTTAAAAATTCTAAATTTTTGTGGAACTATTTTTGTTATATTAAATATCTCACAAATATTCATTCTAAAATGTGAAAGCTACACATAAATTGACTTAAAAATAAAATTAAAAATCGTGATGAAAAACATACGTGAATCAAAACGGATTGAAATCTTTTAGAGAAATTAAAACTAAAATTTGATATTTTTATAGGTACCAAATTCAAACTTTCTTCGAAAGCTTGAGAGAGCAACTCCTAAATAATGAATTGCAAAAACTTGCTCACTCACATCAACATGCATGAGCTTGTTTCAATCATCATAGAATCCACAAAGTAAACCACAACATCCAGAGACATACTCTCAAGGGTATATTTTTTAGGCTTAATTGCAGTTTTAACCCTCTAACTTTCACAAAGTTGTGATTTTGGCCCCCTAAGTTTTTCATTTGTAGTGGTTTTGGCCCCCCAAGGCAAAAAAAAAAAATAAAAAAAAATAACACGTGGCATCTCACTTAGGGTGCCACGTCAGCGTAGCACCCTAAGTGAGGTGCCACGTGTTATTTTTTTTATTTTTTTTTTGCCTTGTGAGCCAAAATTGCTACAGATGCAAAACTTAGAGGGCCGTTTTGTAATTTTTTTCTTAAGGGACCAAAATCGCAACTTTATGAAAGTTAGGGGGTTAAAACTGCAATTAAGCCTTTACCAACGGAGCAACCAATAATTTAAGTGCTAAAATGCTTTAAATAAGTGCTGAAACATTTTCGGTAACTCCTTTGCCACCAAAGATACCACGACCAAGAGGACTATATGTTACAATTCCGATACCGAGCTCTCCGTATCGACAAATGTTTTAAATAAGTGAAGTAACATTTAACACAAACATCCAAAAGAACAAATGGTTCCATTTCTTTAACCCTCTTTTCAAGCAACTTAATCAATGAACTTGGACAGGAACTCAAACTAACCTGCATAATGGAATTATCTCATCCTCGATGTCACGAGTCCAGAGAGACCACTCCATTTGTACAGCTGTGATGGGATGAAAGGTGTGTGCTCTCCTTATTGTATCTGGGCTAGCTTCAGATAGCCCTATATACTTCACTTTTCCTTCTTCCACCAATTTCTTAAGTTCACCTACCTGTAATCGAACAAACTTTATTAACAATGCATCTAGTGTAATAAGTCAGATAATGTCAACATATCAGTAAGAAATAACATATGTAATGCACTATATATGCTCAAAATAGAAAACCTTACGGCTTACCGTATCCTCTATAGGCACAGTTGTATCCACTCTGTTCTGATAATACAGATCAATGTATTCGACATGAAGACGTTTCAAGCTAGCTTCGCAGCAAGAACGCACATAATCCGGTGAACCCTTGATTAACATACCAGAATCATCGCTTCTGGCTATACTAAATTTTATAGCCACCTGGACCTTTTCTCTAGGTAGTTGCTTTAAAGCCTGGTCAACAAAACCAAATAATTAATAAACTCAAATTAGCATGAAGTTTTATTTGCAATATAAAATTTAGAACATTAAAGAAATTCTTGGTACGTAGTTATTTGTATGCATGTACCTTTCCAACCAATTTTCAATACCACCATCGACTCCATAAACATCAGCAGTATCAAATAAAGTGATGCATGCCTTTACTAAATGCATAGTTAATTATGGAAATACCATCTTGTTCTGGAAGAAGATCACTGTAGGCTCCACTGAGTCCCATACACCCAAATCCCATTTTTGAAACCTATATATATTATAATAAATAAAAACAATAATAGTTATTAAATTAGTAAGTTATTCAAAAAAAAGTATTAAATTAGTAATTAGTAGTCCCCATGAGCTTATCTCAATTGGCAGGGACATTGCATAATTTATGCAGGGGCCGGGGTTCGAACCCCGGACACCCCACTTTTTATATTTAATTGTGTGAGCTCCAACCACTAGACAAAAAAAAAATTTAGTATACTATCAAGAGGAATTAAAAAATACTAAGTTGATAACAATTAAGATACCAGAAAGCCTTGGGTTCCAAGTGTGACATGAGGAATTAGCTCGGTTTGTGTTGTTGCCAATTTGGTTAATGATGAACGTTTGTTTGTTTTTTTTTTTTTTTGACGAATTGATGATATGAGTGATTATATTATTTTTTTGACCCAGTTGATGATGACTGATTAGAATTTCAGAATTGCATCTCTTAGTTTCCATTTGAAGACTTAATTTTTATTCGAGTATGATATGATTCGCGCATTCATTCTTTCACA
>Ga0099826_10003159_pt1 | contig 11061 bp, 7 predicted proteins | sample Mtrugardesep15_FD_76830 | JGI IMG/M metagenome (GOLD analysis project Ga0099826, IMG submission 76830) | Root nodule microbial communities of legume samples collected from California, USA - M. trunc garden sep15 | ecosystem: Host-associated > Plants > Roots > Nodule | place: USA: California...
AAAGCAGGAATCATAAATCCTAGTATATAAATGACCCATCAACCATATCAATTGCAATACTGCTAGCTCTATATCCCTTAGTCCAGATTACACCAACATTCCATTTTTCCAGAGCTCTGTCCATAATAGAAGACACCTTCAAATTAGGATTCTCTGACCCTAGTAACCTTAATAGGCACCAATTAGATTTGGTGATTAACCAAATTTGATCTATTTTTTTTATTTCACTTTCGAAGACTAAACAGGTTTCCTTATCCCATGGTTACCAATTAAATGGAAACTGCATCTAAATCTTAACCGAATTAATAATACTTTACTTAATTGATGCATAATGCAGAGTGTTGTAAATTCTAATGTACGCACTGAATGTAATTCCCATCGTTAAAAATAAATATATGAGTTTTTATATTGTTGGATATTTACTCTTTGAACTTTTGATGGTGGTAAAGATCTCTCACACAATAAATGTAGAACACTGATGACCAAGGTTGAATTAGCCGTATATCCTCTCTATAAATAGAGACACCATAACATAATCAATCATTCATCTCCATAAGCGCACACACTCACTAATACACTTGAATTGCATTTCCTCTATCAAAATTTCCAAATCATGGCATGCTCAATGCTTATTAAGGTTACTTGTTTTGTCTGTGACTGTGATATGGTTGGTTTTGGCCATTCCATTTTTTTCAATATAAGCACCAATTATTATACTATAGTAATTGGTGCTTATATCCACGTTAATTTTTTGGTACTCTTGACTGATATAGGCATGTGTAAAATGCAGTAATTTTTTTATCTTTATCATCATGTAAGAGTTATTAAATGATTATAATTGGATTGGATTTTTCACTAATAGTAAGTTTGGCAGAATTACATGGTACTCGTGATTTCGACAAAAGCTACACTTTAAAGTTTTAATAAAATAACGCTACAACAACTATTTCATCAAACACACCGCGATTTCAAATATGCACAGAGATAGATAAAGTTTGAAAGATTAAAAGACATGATAACTATACTTAATAAAATGATCTTACAGAACATGACAAATGTAACAGAAAACCAAAACATTTAAAAACAGAAAAATGCAAACAACGAAGGGCATTAAAATAAAAAGCTAAAAGAAACCAAAACCCCTTTTCAATTAAAAAAACTTGAGGGGGATTTACTACTTTAGGCCTTAATAATCTATGACAGGTAACTGTTCATAAGAACTAGGGGTGATGAAGAAAGTCTCATAGACAACTGCAGCAATAGCAGAACCAATCAACGGGCCGACCCAATAGACCCAGTGATTAGCCCATGTCCAGCTAACAACAGCAGGCCCAAAAGAAACTGCTGGGTTCATGGATGCACCATCAAATGCACCACCTGCTAAGATGTTAGCTCCAACTATGAAACCAATTGCAATTGGAGCAATTGTTCCTAGGCTACCATTTTTTGGGTCTACTGCAGTAGCATACACTGTGTAAACCAAACCAAAAGTCATCACAATCTCAAACACAAGTGCATTTGTTGCTCCCACACCAGAAGATAATGAGAATGCAGATGTTTCCTGCAATAGACATCCACAAATTAATACTAAACTTCAGCACTAAAAAGGAAAGTTAAAGAACACGGTGATTGTAATAGCTAACATGTGAGTCTAAAATGATAGTTCGAAAAAAATTATATCAAAATTTTGACTTCATTTTACATTTTGTTACCGAAATTATAAGCATAAAACAATTTGGTCTTTGAAAGAAATTAACGAATTTTCAAAATGATACTTAAGAAATAAAAATATTTGATCTCATTAAATATTTGGATCGTGAATATAGTCTTAAAAATTACATCTTATGTGATTGAACTTTTTTAACTTTCGACCATAGTTAAGGTATTTCATTCCACTAGACTCCTAAGGTATCTATGTTTTAAGCCATTTGGATTCGCTATGAGACTAATCCTCGTGTTGGTCTGTCAACTAAATGGATGACTTCGGGAATGGAATTCAGATTCTTTTCATGAGGGAAACATGAGGAAAATTCATGTTACCATCACTTCCGACACAATCGATTCAATTTAGAATGAACGAGTATATGTAATGTTTCTCACCAGTCCACCAGTGGCAATTTTAAGGAGCAAGCAAGCAACAACAGAACCAAGCAACTGAGCAATCCAATATAAAAGGCCTCTAATGAGTGTAATGTGTCCACCAATGAATGCACCAAAAGTGACAGCAGGGTTGACATGTCCACCAGAAATGTTAGCACCAACAGAAACAGCTACAAAAAGTGCAAATGCATGTGATAGTGATGCAGCAACCAACCCAGCTGGTGTTGCTGCACCATTGTTTGTAAGCTTATCTATCAAAAAACACACCCCAAGAAGAGGGCACTTTGTTAGTTACTGCATGGTTCAAATTGTCAATGCAAACCAAAAACACAAAAAGTTACACACAAACATGTTTGGAAAACAGTTCAATTAAGCGTTTATAGCATTAACCTTTATTCGATAAAATAAAGTCAGAATGTTTTCAAATATAAGCTTAATCCAAACATTTCATAAAAGAGTTTAGCAAATGAAAAGGCTTACTATATGCCATGCCAGAGCCTTCCCCTGCAAAGACAAAAATGAGCATTGAAATGAACTCAGCTAGTGCAGCCTTAAGTGCATCAGCTTTGCCAAACTCAGAAGGGCTTCCAATTGCAATTCTAGAAATCGGCATTGTTTTATTTTTTTTCTTTTCTCTAAAATATATTTCAAGCTTAGAATAATACTAATAACAGTATCTTGCACTTTAAGCTTAGCTAATATTTATGTTGGCTAGTTTTCTTGCTCCAACTGTAACTAAAATGTTGTTATATATAGGTGCATTAGTAAGAACATGGTGCATCATTTCACTGTTTAGCATTTTGCACATATAAGTCACGAGGAGAAATGGAAGAAAAACTATTTTTCAAAAAAAGTGGGTTGGGAGCCTCCTGTTTTCTCCTGTGATGACACGTGTACGGTTGATGTGATGTTTTGGGGCTGGATCACCGACTGATGACTAATTCTTGAGAGTGGGACCTTCATTTAGCTTTAGGGCCAAACCGACTATAAGATTGTTTTTAGGGTGGTGATGTGGACCTTACATTGGCCAACATTGGTTAGTTAAGTTGTGCTAGTTTCGTTATCAATATTTTCTAAGAGCAACTTGAATCGCCCTACTCTTCTAATGGTAGGGTTTATCAAAATCACCATGAGTTAGTGTGTTTGCACAAGAATTACACTTTATAATTTTGTAAAATTATGAGGACTCGTTATGATTCTGACTAATTTATTTTGATATCAAACATGCATAACCCACTTGAGTTGATTTAGTGGTATTGTCTTGCAATTTGATAGTGTGTTTCTCCTTAAGTTTTAGGTTCGATTCTCTAATATCGAATATGCATTTAAGAAAACCTCAAGACTCAAATAACACTTATATAAGTAACTCATCAATGAATTTTCACATCAGAAGCGAAACTCAAACTCTTGTTGTTTTGAAATATAAGTAAATACTTATCATTTTGAATTAATCTTACATGACATATTCATTATCGATATAACTATGCAGTATGATTTTCTCAAAACATCTTTGTTTTATAAACTAAGTTTTAATTAGTATTATATGTTTAGTGGAAACTATGAGAAGATAAACCTAATGATTCTACTAACAAGGTTAGTCAGTCCCAAGGTTAGAGGATTTGTTATATAAAGTCAACCTCCCTAGTCTTGAAGGGAAGCTGGCCCACAAAATGAATGTCTCTCATTGGCTGCTAGCCTGTAAGGTTGGAGGTATGACTATCTTGAAATATATCAAATGCATATTTTGGCCGTAACATTATCATCTTTATTGTGTTGAGAAAGGACAGACTGACAAAATAAATCGCTATATGTTCATGAAGTCACTTCATGAAAATTAACGACATTAATAATACTTAGGTTACATTAGTTAGTTTCAAGTTTTAATACAATTATGGAAAGCTCAAGTCACACATGGAATGATTACAAGGCTTAAAATAAGTTTATAGTAAATTACAGTCCCTTATCTTAGGTCTAATATAAAGAAGAAGAAGAAGAAAATCTCAAATGATTGTTAGATTTTTTTTGTCTGTTGACCTATTAACCAAGACAACATACACGGTAAATGGTATCATGGGATGGAACTACACTACACAACAATACGTGGGAGTACATACCCAAAACAATGAGGTGGGTATGCATGAACTTTTCATTCATTTTGTTTATCATAATTCATAATAATGTCATGGTTTTATTGATTAAACTTAACCCTCTAATGTGGTTACCAACTACTGCTTATTTAAAAGTATTTAAAAGTCTTTATAATGGACGGCTTGAAAAGGACGATCACTTTAATCAAATTGTCATTTTTCTACAGCTGTTATTGTAATAATTGTTAGAAGTTGTGGGTTTAGAGTATTTAGTATTGCATGAAAAAATTCTAAAGTGTGTATCATACTAAATTTTAAGTTGGATTCTCCCCTATCAATTTATGTATATTGGATGTAAATAAGTATACCGACGAATCTTCTTAAAGATACTTTATATTTTAGATTGGACCAAGGTCGAATCCGTGTTTGACCCGAGTCTAATCATGTCTCAAAGCCAAGCAGATTCATATCATGGACACATCATAGTTCCCACTGGATAATGGTCCGGACCTTCGATCTAGATCTTCCAATTTGGATTCAATGTTGGAGTTCCCATCATATCAGTATAAGTGTCCCTTAGAGACACGTATTCATGTGAAGATTTGACCGCCAAAAATGCTACATATTCCCTATAAACACTAACTCACAGTATTGGGTCACATATCTCACTCTTACCCTATCATTTCCCTCACTCTCCATAAGACCCTCATTGACTTGAGCATCGGAGCACGTACAAATACATCACTCCTTCTCTGATGGAGAAGGACTCACAGGGGACCACGGTGAGTAGAAAACCTATGTAATATGAGATGCTCTTTGTTTTTATTTTTGTTTTCTTTTGTGGGTTAGGTTTATGTACTCTAGTTTTTTTGTTTTTTTTCTTAAATAAAATTTTAACTTATGTATAAAAATATTATAATATTTGTGTCATGTAATAATATTATAATTCATTTAATTATATTAGATTGTATCTATTTTATAACAAATATACAAGATGATACACCTTTTTCAACAAAATATAAAAGGGATACATCCTTTTGAGTTGGATTTTTTTTTCTTCTATTTTTACCCTTTATTTAAACTATTTATCTTTTTATATTCTTATTTAAATTATCAGTTAAATATCATTATTTAAATCTCATTAAAATAGAAATAATCCACAACAATATGTTGAACAGTCCGCAACAATTGAAACAATATTAGACACTAAATAACCTTATTTTAACTTTGTTTAAAAAAAATGTGTTTTGTGTAACATTTTTCTCTCAATTTTACCTTTACTTATTTATTTTACCATTATATCGTTCTTCGCCAATAAAAATAACACTAGTAAACAATAAATTACACACATAAAGATAAATGACCATAATTTAAAAAGAAAGGATAAATGACTAAATTGTTACAAAAATATGAGATAAAAAAAATCTGCATCAGAATTTTGCTGTATAGTTAAAGTGCATGTAACATATATGGTGGGAACTTAGGTCTCCGGAGAGTACGGGTACAGATAATGAAGTTGTTAATCGCGCAGACTTTATAATATCCCAATTTAGTGTCAATTATAAGTGATCGTCGATGCACAAGACATGACAATGCGTGACTGCTAACATCTTCTAGGCAGGCTCCTTACAACTTCTAGGCAACCGAATCACATCAGAATAAGAGGGATACCGAGACCGTGCAAGTTTTGGATTGCATGGTTAAAGAAAGGTTTATAAGAATTATTTGGTATTATTTATATCAACAAGATGCATCTTCTTTTTGGTAACTCATTCCATAAGAATTTCACAGTTAATCGTGTTTGACTTGGAGTAGTCTTTGGATTGATGACCTTATGAAAAGTTTTTTGAAAAGCATGCGAGTGAGGACAAAACATGCTGAAAAGACTTGTGTTGGTTTGTGAAGTCAATCGACAATCCAGAAAACAGTTTGTTTAAAATTGCAGGGATGGGGATGGGCACCCTAGTACACCCTACCCATACCCTAAAGAAAGTGAGGCTAGGAACGAGTTTGAGTTGCAGTATATGATCATGTTTATACTGAGATCCAGCAAGGTTTAACACTAATGCTCTTGAAAAAGGCACAAAAAAAAAAAAAAATATTGGAGCATAAACCTGCACGAAGTGCACTGCAATTCTACTGAAGCAACATAAAGGCAATGGTAATCCATTGCCACCGAACAGAAATATCCCACTTAATACAGAACAGGACAATCTCCCTACACAAATATCTCACTTTCATGATCCTTTTACAGTTCCCATGGACTTGATTAAGCTATACGACACATATAAATATACAAATCTTACGTTAACATACCTTTGATGATCTAAGTTATCATTTCGAAATTCAAATGCAGAACAGGGCACTTCAGAAGACAAGAAGGACTAGAATCGCTAATGCTATCCACGTAAGGACCTTTGTTTTTCGGCTCTAGCTAGATTGGTAAATTTCAATTCACTAAATTGTATTATGAATCTAACTAGTTGGCAAATTTATATACTCTAGTGCAATGTTTGCATCATTTCTTTCTTTGTTCATCTTACTTTATATTCCGTGTGTCATAGATTTTTTTATGACGGAAGAAAATATAAAAACAAATATTCTCATCCACGACAGAAATAATTGGAAATTTTTTACTTGATGCAAGTATTCTAGATTGATTTGGAGTTAGAAATGGTACACTCCTGTTTTTAGACATTGATTCGCAAACTTGCAATCTCACCCACAAAAAACAATATGAAAACACAGAATCAACTGAGGTACATTGGAGCCAAGATGATGGTCGACGGCTGGTGAATTGCGGCGGCGTGGAGTCAACAGAGAGCAGTGGCCGGCAGATGGGATTGGGTTCTGCAGCACGGCATGTGTTTAGAGATATGAGCTTTTTTTTCTTTAAAAAATTAGAAGGGCTGACATGTGACTCAATTTGGTGCATTTGATTGATCTGATGGACCCGGTTTGTAGGAAGTTACTCAATCCCAGGGGTTTCAAAATTGGCTTCAAATCTTCAATGAAGAATAGTAATGCTTTAAATGGATTTGGAAAATGCAAAGTAATTAAGGCAAACTTGTAGGTGAGTGTACTATTTTTTAGACTATTGTTTTGATCGGGAGTATTATTTTTCAGACTTACCATTGTTTAACAAAGGCCGTCAAAGAAAAGAAACTCTAATGATGTCTAGTGGATCATAGCCTTTCAACAAAAGTTTAGTGCTGAAACTCTCAAAGCTAGGTCTGAAAATAACTAGAGCATTCAGAAAATTGACCACAGATTTTGAATTAAACTGAAATCCAAATAAAACTGGGAAATAAATTCAAATCTAAATCTGGTAGTTAAATACCACGCATATTCAGCCAACATGGTAGTATGTTCTAGTTAAATCTGATAGTTAAATTGAACATTAAACTTGTAAAAAAAAAAATTGAACATTAAAAATATATTTGTTCACCAAATCTTGATCACTGCAACAGGATTCAGGAGGTAGCATTATTCAAGGAAGTCTATCCCACCCGTTAATCATACCTGGACCTAGAACTTCCATGTTCAAGTATCTTATCCTACAACTAGGGTGTCCCCTTATTGATAGGTTGTCATCTTAAAATGATAAAGGAACATACAGAATGAAGCGGTGGCGACTTTCATGAGAATTTTGAAACAGTAATGCCAATATTATGATGGGGAACTAAACAAAAGAGACTTTATAGGACCTGGAGGGCACAGCTAAACACATCTATTTTCATCAAGATAATGCCAAATGTATATCAAGAGAGAAATTCCATGTAGGATAAGTATCACAACAGAGGAAATCAATAATTGATTACTATGAATTTTTCAAAGCAGATTCAAGTAAACCAAAACTGGAAATAACAATATGGTAAAGAGAGTATATAGAATATCTCTCTTCTGTTATTACAATCCATGAAATCAAGACAAGCAAAATAATCTTGACACGCCTAACACGAAGTGCAAAGCCACTACAATGTCTCCATTCAGAAATCACCTGTAATAGATATTAACAGACAGATGTCCCATTATCAGAAACAATAAAGGTAAATGCTTGACTAAGATGATGTGACAACCATATAAGTATATAGAAAATCAAGTATGTAAAATAAAATACAAAATAACATCAAGTAGAATACCAAGTTATTACTCATTGAGACATAGTTTGTCAATTCAAGTGATAGTAGGAGTAAGCAATTAAAGGTGTTGGCGATCAAATTTGGCTCATCTTTAGTGAGCAAAGCATAAAGTGACAAATCAAGGATGGTTAGTTCAACAAACCGATGATTTGTTATGATATACTTGCAATATCAACCTTTGATTTGTTAATCAATGGTCCCTAATATTCACTTACTCTCTAAAGTGAATTAATCGCTTTAGAGGAGCCAAATTCATAGGTGATCAATATGTGGAAATGATCCATTTTATTGTTAATTTGTAATCCACTACACATTAACACCAGCATAAGAAAACATCACAATACCTTCCCATATTTTAATCTCATAATAACAGTAACATTAAAGAACAATTAACATCCTGCAAACAAAAACACTATCATTCTTAGCCTTTTACACAAATTTCGTGATAAGCCAAAGGCTACTAAGTATTATATAATTTGCTTCCACCAAGTTGAAAATTATTTTCCCACGTAGACCGTGGGCCTGTTTGGATTGGCTTATTTTTGAGTTTATGAAAAATAGCTAATGCAAATAAATAAGCTTTTATGTTAATTCATAAGTTCTTACTTATGAAAATTGTATCTTCGTAAGCTGTTTTTTCATAAACTACCTTGATAAGCTTATGAATAATACATAAAAGCTCATTTATTTGCATAAGTTGTTTTGTATAAACTCAAAAATAAGCCAATCCAAACTGCCCCCACATTAGATTTGAATGAAAATCACACTCACATTTTATCTGAATTTAACTACAAAATAATGCTCTTCAAAATGGAGACATTCACTGCTTTAAATCACCAACATGATCACAATGAAATATCACTTTTAAATGCACCAAAGCATAAAAATCTTCAATACTTAGGTTTGGTTCATGTTTCAAGACCAGAATTGTTCTGGAGGTGTAAAATTGATTTTGACATGTTCCGCTGCCATCAATTAAAATTGATTTTGCCTCCTCCAGGTCTGATTCTAACTTAAGCTACGGATAATTTCTATCTTTTGAATTTTAAAAAATCATTTCATTCAAAATCAATTTTTGTCACACCCAGGAACCAAGAATCACTTCATACACAGATTTGATATCAAAAAAATCTGGCGATCTAATTAATCTTTGCTGATTGATAACAAAAAACAGCGCAACAAAATTGATGAGTTAGGGTTACCTTTTGTGATGCTGAACGAATTTGGAATTCTTAGCTTCTTCCTCTGCAACAAAAACAAAATTAGATTTATTACGATAATATCGAAAACCCTAATTCTAGAATAAAAAAAGGAAATTGAATTACCGGTAAGACCAAGAGAGAATTTGGTGACAAGAGCACCGGTGACGGCGAATCCAACGAGGAATGGCCATGTACGTTTCCATTCTCTCTTGAAGAAAACTGGCCATGGATCGAACTGCCTCATTTTGAGATGCGAATGCGAATGCGTCTGTGCGTGTGCAAGCTTGATTCTTTGCAGTTGTTTGTTCTTCGTCACAACAAAGTTACGGTTTTTGTTGCAGAAATGGTACAATTAGATGGACCCAAAATGAAAATTTTGTTGGGCCTCAAATCAAAACAAGACTTTGGAGATAGGGAGTGTTATTTGATACTTGCTATTTAGACTCCTCAAAATTGTTTACCTTGCTGAAAATAGCCGGTTGAGAGCAAAATTGAAGTGCATATTCAGCAACTTTTTATGTACACACTGTTACCCTTTTCATACACTATGTTATAAAAAATATTGTTTCTTTTCCCACCTTATTAACTTCTCGTGCGTCTTATGGATTTCATATTTTATGATTCGAAAAGCATAAAATATCCTCCAAAACCCTCCATTTTCGAGTTTTCTAATATGAATTGGGTGTGCAAGAAGGTTAGAGGGTGGGAAAAGAATCAATATTATGAAAATACATTGGAATATGATATGTTACTAACACGACATGAACTAAGTTAGTCGCTTGTTGTAAATCTATTCCTTTTTTATTTCCTTTCATGTTTTTAAATAGGTTAACTAATTCAAGAAAAATATTGTGCAAGAGAGGAGAGGAATGAGATTCATAATTCAAGATGTATTTGATCTCCAATGTACGAAAGTCTCATATAGCAATTTCCACAATATCTATTCTATTTCAGCAGCATTTGTTCGAAATTGTTTAACCTAATTCTAGACAAGAGATACGTAGAAGATGGGAAGGTTGCACATAGGATAACCAGTCAAGTTTGTTTAGTGATGTTAACAACGTAACAAACACGTGTATTTCATATACTTTAAGGATTAAATTTGAAATATGATAATAATTTAGGGACCAAATCAATGATTTATTCTATAAAATTTCATATCGAACGATTGATTTATCTTATATCACACTTGTACAATATTTATTGATCATGTGAAGCCATGTGTGCTAAGAGAGTCGCACAATGCTCGAAACAATGGGTGTGAGTGTGTGCATAGGCCTAAGTTGATCAACTCAATCAACCATGTACATCCAACACAACTCAGGTCGTTTCTACTAAAATTGAGTGTAGAATGGGTTGAACCCAACTCATTGAATCAAAATGTGCTTTGTTCAAGTGACATGTTTAGAATTATGAATCAATTAGCCCGACCTGGTCAAATATATTTTGTTTTTGTTTTTTTTCATTTTTCTTTTGTTTATATATATATATATATATATATATATATATATATATATATATATATATATA
>Ga0099826_10003160_pt1 | contig 11061 bp, 9 predicted proteins | sample Mtrugardesep15_FD_76830 | JGI IMG/M metagenome (GOLD analysis project Ga0099826, IMG submission 76830) | Root nodule microbial communities of legume samples collected from California, USA - M. trunc garden sep15 | ecosystem: Host-associated > Plants > Roots > Nodule | place: USA: California...
AGGCACAAATTCATGAAACAACTGGCTACAAGGTGCAAGCTCCAAAAGTATAGGTAATCCTAAAGATGAGACACTAATTACACCATACATTGTCGCATGCAAACAATAATTTGCATGCAAAATTTATAGCTCAAAACATGAGTAGGAGAATCCACTCCAAAAAGACAATTTTTATGAGTAAAAAAAACATTTGCTATGGGATTCATCATGCATAAAACTTACAAACAAGCCCATTTGCACCATAAATCCCAATCGTTGCTGACTGGCATGGGGACCCCATGTCTAAACTAAGATCCAATGGACCAAGAAGCAAAGTTGAAGGGTACATAATTGCATAAAACTAGAAAGCAGGATTAGTTTATTTCGAGCATCGTAACAAAAAAATGGCAGTTATGGCCTTCAAATTTTCCAAATTTACAACTGTTAAATTTTCGTTTTGAATAAAACTGCAAAATTCCAGTCATATTGCAGCTTTTATCTATATCCATGGAAAAGGCATTAAAATTACAAAGAGACACACACTAGGAGAAACTTACATTCTGTTCAGTTTCATCAGGTTCGGGTTCTCTTTGGTAGTTGTCGTATGCTTCAGCATCATCCACAAACAAGCTAGCATTGGACAAAAACAGCTCACGACCACTGCATTTAAGATAATACAACATGATTAGGAAAGAAATAAGAAAAAGTTCATCGGCTTTCATACCATTTGTGATACACTTGAAAAGCATGTTCAAAAAACATGCAGCTCCATCAATATTTCCTTTTTCCTCGATTAAAAAGGAGGGGCTAAAATAAGCAATTCAAATGTGAATGATTGATAACAAATAATGGACATACCTCATACGGTCATTCTTAGCCCTCTCTGCCTGTTGGGCAGCCAAACTGGCATCTCTCTCGTCCATTTTTTTCTTCTTCCATTGATAGAACAACTCAGTAGTTATAGGAGTTGTAGTTTTCACTTGAGAACGCTAAACCATGTTACATATATGTTAGAAAGCTTGATACAATAATCAAATGACGATGCTTCTTGTAAGGGAAAAAAAAAACAGTTCACCTGCTTTTCAATCTCCTCCTCAATTGGCATTTTATCAGATTCTTCCTCTAACAAAGCCTTCATTTGGGATTTTAGAACATATCCAGGTGGAAGTGCATGTCTATAGATACAATTCTTACCACCATTTGGACATGACCAAAACCAACCATATTGCTTCCTCTCTACTGCATCCAAAAAATGTTTGCATACCTAAACAAAGTACATAAACAACAAACAGAGGTTATTTCCATTTGAATAAGCAGGAATGAAAATATGATTCAAATAATACACAAAAATCAAATATTAAAAAGAAGCCTCAAATTAGCCATAAAAAATGAAAGTGGATAAAATCAAGTAAACAATGCAACATAACGCCAACAAATCTAATAAATCATACAATATCTGTTGGTTTGTTCTGATTATACTCATTTTTCTTCGACTCCACCACTTTCTCCAATGTCTCTTGATCCCACTCCTCCATTGTATCTGACAACATAAGAGCAAAACCAAAAAGTTAGAAAAAGAAAAGCCATCAAAACCAAAACAACAAGTAACAAACAAACACAATCTACATACCATCGTCACGCTTATCACTGTATATGTCAATCTTCTCCCCTTTCCTCTGAACATTCAAATCATGAGAGAATTTGCATTTGAATCCCTTGGCACACTGACCCACTTTAAAAAACTCACATAATACGGACTTGGGATCAACACCTAACAAAATTTAGATATATTAGTTCCCAGCAACACTGAATGATATAAACCCATTGAACTACAGAAAAAATGATTTAACTCATATGCACCGTAGTGTAAAGATTTGTTACATTGTCAATCAATCACAACTGTCACATCACTAAAAAATGTTTCACTTAAATCATAACTACTAAAATTACAAATATAATTGGTTTTGATTTGCCGACAGTGTAAAACTTTTTACAGCGACAGTGTATCAAAATTAAACTTGTAAATCAGAAAATAACAATGAAATGATTACCAGGTGGGACTTTAGGCTGACTAACAGCAATTTTGAACAAATCATTCAGCTCCTTCTCTTTTGCCTTCTCTTCCTCCTTCTTTTTCTGTTACCATCAAAACATAACAGATTAGGAGCCTTTCTGAATTGGCCTATATGAGCTAATCTACATAAGCACTTCTGAGACTGTTTAGAAGACTTAACCAAAACAGCTAATGACATGCACATAAGCTGTTTTCAGCTTATTGTCAAAAGTTCTCCTGAAAACAACTTATTGCTTTTATACAAAAATAATCGAACTATATTTTATCTTTTGTTATTAAAAAAAAATTAAAAAAAAAAAAAAAAAAACTTATACATAGTCGATTATCATGATAAGATGTAAGCTGCAAATTAAGCCGTTTATCCAAACAGGGCCTATGCAGAAAACCCAGTTGAAAAATCTATCTGATGTTACATTAATAAATAATAAGAGTCTTTTTGATTGGATTATTCGAGCTTATCTACTGACATAACCACTTGAGAGACTGTTTACGAGACTTAGAAAAACAGCTTATGACAGCTGTTTTCATCTTATTTTCATATGTTCTCCAATATAGCTTATGAAAACAGCTTATTGCTTATACATAAGCGGTTATCATGACAAGCTGTTTATCCAAACAGGGACTAAGCAGAAAACCCATTTGAATAATGTAATATTTCATTAAGATAAAAGAATATGGAATAATGATGATAATTAAGAATAATACCTTAGCATCTTGTTTGGGATCGGTTCTGGGTTGAACGGAAGATTTGAGATTCTGAACATATTTCTGAACAGCTTTGCTTTTGTTTTTGTTTTTGAGACCGAAAGTTTTGTCTTCAACAACCTTCTGCTTCTTGGCTACATCAGCTTTTGATTGCTTCGGAGGCATCTCGTATCGGCATCAAATAAATTCAATTCAATAAATATATAGTACTGCTAAGCTAATTGATTCAAATTACAACAACAAAGATGAAGACGATGGTGTGAGAGATTTTCTGGGTGTGTGTGTGTACCTGGTGCCAATGTTTGGGTTAGATTAGGGTTTCTGTGTTTTGGATTCGAGAAGCTTACGGAAATTTGGAATTCCCGATCTACCCCTTCAATCACACTGCACGTCACTTGTGTTTGGGGGAAACTTTGAAAGGAGATAAATGGTATCAAAATACCTTTTCTACCCATTTTTTTGACAAAAATACATTTTTACCCTCAAAATTCATATATAAATAATGAGTTGGATGGGGTATTCCGGAATTATTTTTTTTTATAAGGGTGCAAATCAAACCGAAAATTTTACAGTGGTAAAAACTGAAAATGGCATATATTACAGGGGTGAAAAACACTATTAACCCTATAAATAATTATGTTGTTTTTTTAACGACGAATGTTAGTAATTAATTTTTCTCATTTGTCCGAGTATGAATGTATGATATGACTTTCAACCTTTCATGTTTTATTCTATTTTAAATTTATGTATTTTAAGATTTGAATGAGTTTGCATGTTGGAATAGGTTGAATCTGACCAAACTTTTTTTTTTTTGAAGAATGAATCTGACCAAACTTAATATCCAAATTGATCAAATGTGTTTGAATTAAGTTGAATGCGCAATAAATAATTTTAACACTAAAATCAAATCAAAACAATTCTATCACTAATGAATCAGGATGATCCAAAAAAAGATCTAGCAACTAGAAAAGTAATTCAACTAATTATTGTGTGGCACTTCAACATTCAAAAAATCGTAAAATTGCAATACATACTACCATTCGTGATGACAGTCAATGCGTTCTTATTCGCTAAGCTTGACAAATCTTTTGATATAGACATTTTGGTTTATGTTTCCCCTCCTTTGGGTTGTGGAGATATACTTGATAATGCAGCATAAACTTTTTTCTTAAGATTTTAGTCCTTCTTTTTTCCTTTTTCCTTTAGCCTTACCCACAAAAAAAAATACATATTGTTTATAACAATAGTGAAAGGGTCTCTCAATTTAAATAAAGGAAAGATATCTCTCAAATTAGATTTAGACTTCGATTTTTATTTATGTTTCCCTTCCTTCAGGTCGTGGAGATATGTTTTGAATATATGACTGAATGGTTTGGGTCCAAAATTCTAAAGGTACATTGTATTGTTAAACGTGCGTATAAATATTGCATTGACGTGTGTTGATTATTGGACATCTTAAGAGTGGAGGAAGTTGGAGCATTATCTTGAAAATTAAAGTTTTGTTTAAGGTTACAATTTTTCTTTAAAGAACGTGTAGGGATGTGTTGCTAAACCATTGAGGAATACAGTCGTACGTTTTTTGTCGTATGGTATGCATGTGTTGCGATCAAGATGAGGAAAATAACATGCATCTTATCAGTTTGTTGTTCAATAACTGTCAATTTTTATAAGAAAGTTGATCTTTGGCATGCTTTAAAGCTTATTGATCCCCCAGTTCAACAAGTTTTGTAAATTTTTTCTTTGTAACTATAAATTTTGAACGAGAGAAAAAGATCAACGATGCTACTAATACTATCTTATGGACTCCATGGAAATGGAATAGTACAAATGTCGAAGTTTAGAAGAACACGTCTGAAGAGAACATGATTATTTCTCAATCTGGTTGGATATGTTGGACATTGAAAATTGGCTCAAAAGTAATCTTTAATTTGTAACATTCAAGCTTAGAGAGAGATGTCATAAGGTGACACAAGCCAGGTAGCAGTCGTCTTGAGTGTAGTGTTAATGTGTCATTTTCGAAGAGATTAGGATGTGTTGACATTAGTATTTGAATTAGGGATTATCAAGGTTGTTTTGTGCTTGCTCAAATTGTATTGTATGTATATATTCGCTTTGATCAATAGTCGAGGGGGAGGCCTATGGACTTTTAACAACCATTAAAATGGATATGTGGTCTCAAGTGTGGATAATTTAGTCTTTGGGTTGAATTCTAAGCAAACAGTAGGTTATCCTAAGCATACTTACGAAGATTTATGTGTTTCTTATCATTTTATTTATTAACATAGTATTTTTTTAAAAATTATTTTTGGGCAATAAAAATGTCTGCAATCTATGTAATAATTATTATTTCGATTATTTATTATATAAAAAAAGTGGCAATCGGAACTACCATAATAACATATAGCTTGATGCTATTGGTTATAATTGTGACTCTAGCTTTCGGTGGCCTTATTATACACCAAAGAAGTACTCATTGTAAATGATTTTTAATTTTATTATGCAATTTTAGATTGTTTTTTCCATGAATTGTATGCCACTAATTGTTTTGTAACAAAGGAACATATATGATATACTAGTAAATAGCTTGAGTGGATTGATTTTATCACTATAGTGAAAATGTTGCAGTGGTTGTTTTTTATGGTGCAAGTTTTAGATGAATTATGTTAAAGAGGGAATGATATTAAAATAAAACTAGCTTGATGTATTTTTGTTGTTTTTCAATTTTCTTTCGGTGTTACTTTCTAGATTGTCTACGATTTCTAGCTTGATTTTAATTATAATAAGTTTGAAGATCTCATTTTGTTTTCATTTCTATTTATTTTGAATCTATAATAAAGACGGTATATTTAATCAGGGATTGTTTGTCTGTCTTCTGCCTATATATAATTCTACATTGCACTTTAATTTTTTTTTTAAAATTCATCAACGAGTATAATTTGCTCAAACATGTCCTCTAATGCAATAAGACTATGAGCTAAGACAAAGTTTAATTTGGACCACTAAAAAAATGGGTCCAACTTGGACCCATTGAATGTAAGCCATTGATTTGTTATAAAAAAAGTTCAATGGTGTAGATTAAACGTAGGAAACCTAAGATGCAAGTTGTTTCCTCTCTCATGCCCACATGTTGTTGGTTGCACTGAATCATTTCTCTGTCATTTTGTTTTTTTGGCAGAATGCTAGGCTCTGTTGAATTGTTAAAATTTGTCCATAAATTAACAAATTAAAAGAAACTTAACATTTAACTTATTAGTAAACATTTAATAGGTCTCAAAGGGCTCAAGATTAACCAAAATCCTACTATTACTTTAGTAAGTTTTCTAACCAAAAATTAACCTTTGGCTTCAATTTGTTAAAGTTGCTTTTCTGTTGAAGTAAATCTTGTGCTTAATTTTTTTTTTTTTCAAAAACATTTTAATGGCATCTTCTAGCAACATTTACGGCAGACAACCATGGATAAGAAATCCAGATTTCCATTACAGTTCAGAGTCCGATTTGTGTTGTGGCACAAGCATTAATCATTGAAAGTTCAGGAAAGATTTTGAGATTGAAATAGGTTATTGACTAACAGCTAGAACCAAGGATTGAGATAACTTAGGTTATAGATGTCGCAGTTAAAACTTAAAACATATCTTTAGAATTTGAAATTGAAGAAGAAGAAGAAGAAGCTACACATAGTGCTGAAAAGAAACAAGGTATACGTATTCGTATGAAGGAAATTGTCAAGTTTCGAGGACCAACAACGGGACATTGGATTTGCTGAAATGATTTTGAATTTTGGATATGAGGGCTCAAATCAATGATTTAACAAAAACACAACAATCAAAAGAGAAACATGGTTTTTTTATTTGTTTTTATTAACTTTACTGAAAATAGCATTTGTTCCTATGTTTTTTTTGTTGTTGTGTGTAGGTTGCTTTTTAACCTAGACGTTACCTTCTATAGTAGGTCATTTTAATGGTTCAAGTTGGACCCAAACTATTGGTGGTCCAAATTAAATGCACCCATGAACTAATTAATTCTAACAAACTAAGACATGTAATATCCATGTCACCTAATGCCAATTTCATTTTAGAAATTACTACTTATAGGTATAATTTGTACTCTACATATAACACGACTTCAACAAAATCATTTGCTTGTGTGATAATTTATAGACAAAAGACTAATGTACCTCTAATAATTAGAGTCCAATCCAATTCAAATTGTAGATGGTTTGTACTCAAACATGATTTGATGGCTGCGTGTGTATGTTTAAAAAACTATATAAACACGAATTCAAACATAACGTTGAATGATACTGACATATAATATGAAATGACCTAAAATTTATACAACTTAAGTCATGCTAAGAAAACAACGACTACAATATTTAACGTTGTTGTGCAATTTTTGAATTAATATTGTGAGTTGATACACAACTTGCTTGAATCAATTTTCAAAGAGAATCATTTTAGAAACCTACCAAACTACATACATTAACCACCGACATATTTGTCTCATTCTTCATGTATTAAATATGACTTTTAATTACACAAAAACACCAACTACATGCATGAATCACTAATATATCTTTAAAAGAATACATATTTTCTTCATTCTTCATGTATTAACACAAGTCTCTCTGAGTCATACACGTCATATGAGAATATTTATTATATATGTTAGAGATACAAATAAAATCTCAATTTTAACCCTTATTCTATTTATGTATTATGTTTCTATATTCTGTCAAATAAGTGAATTTTTAAAAACAATCGCATAAGATATGTTCTATTACAGAATTTGACACTTTTTAATTAGACGGATTATATCAATAAAGTTAATTATTTATCTATTCTCTCATTCGTTTTCATCTTTTGTTTTATATTTATTTATTTTTTCTTTTTCAAAAAAGCGTAAATTAAAGTATACTTTAGCGAACACACGAGGACAAAAAAAATTCAACCTATAATTATATTTAACGTATAAAATTAAAAACAATACACGTCGCTCTAAAGCCATAATTTATAATAATATATAAAGAAAATAATATGTTTTGGCTCTTTTGAACTGGTTTTTTCTCTTTCTAAAGTTACCATCAATTTTCAATGCAAATAACACATGTAACAAATAGATATAAGTATGTATATGTCCAATTATTTTTTCGTCTATCCTTTAAAAATGTAACAAACTAGATGAGTATATTTATACTTACTTTTTAATTATCTCAATTATACCTTAAACAATTTTTTATATAATAAAGATTGTTGTTGATGTCATTAAAAAAAAAGAATTTAGATTAGAATTTTTGATGTTGTATTGTTAGTGTCATTGAAATAGATAATCATGGTTAGTTTGATTTGTTATAATTTGAAAGCAAAAGCATTTATATTTTTACTTTTAGGCCCCGTTTGGATTGAGCTTATTTTGAGCTTATAAAAAATAGCTTATGCAAATAAATAGGCTTCTATATTCATTCATAAATTCTCAAAAATGAAAATTTTATCTTCATAAGTTGTTTTTTTATAAACTACCTTAACAAGCTTATAAATAATAAATAAAAGCTTATTTATTTACATAAGCTCAAAGTAAGCTCAACCCAAACGGACCCTTAATCAAAATCAAAATTTCATAAAAAAAACACGGTTTATAATTTTCAAACGTTAGCGCAATAAAAAGAACGAAAAAAGGGACATGTGAATATCCGTCATTTTGCTAGTATTTATAATATAAAAATGTTTTTTTTTTGAAACATAATATAGATATGTGTTATTAAACAAAAATTGATGCCTTGGACCTAGGCGGTCGTCCATCTTACCTATGTGCTCAAGGCCATATTTTATTTAAAATAAAATAAGAAATCAAATTACTCTTATTCCTATAAAATTATAATTAAATTATATAATTTTTTGTTGATAGATGGATAGGGACATGAGACAAAATCTCCTCGTGACGGAAAACGAGGATCAAACATATTTTGAAATGTTGGGACAAGGAACAATAATCACACTCATATTTACCCCGTTATGCCGAATAATTTAAATTTACTATTGAAAGTAACTTGGTTAAATAGACAACACTGTATGGAGAAAAAAGGTGACGGGAGTAAAGTAGAGTTGATATTTTAAACACCAACGATCAACTAAGGTGCTATGCTATTTTTTAAGGTGCAAAATTAGTTAATAGTGGCAAATAAAATTGTTGTAACTAACGCGTTCTTTTACAGTGTCTCTAAAAGTTCATTAGAACATTAAAATCGGTCATTCAAGCTTTAACTTGGACAAAGACAAAGAAATTACAATTTTCTGTGTAATACAATTAACGAACTCATAACCATTTATACAATTTTATACGAGGATTTGTCGGGTTTTTTTTGTGGGAAAATTTGGTTTGATATTTATAGTTAGTTAGACATTTATACGGCTCACCCGCCTCCGCCTCTTGTTACATATCATATTCTGTAATTCAGATCACTTGACGATTTCTCTAAAACTATCAACATATTTATCTGATTTGGGTGTATTGTGTTGCATCATTTGACTTGACGCGAAAGAAACACCGCGTATTTCAACAAAAGGAGGATACAATTGAACATCATCTCGTAAAATTTTTTTTCTTTTCTTTTGAAAGCAAATCATATTAATTTTGTTAATTTTGTTTTCAACTATCATATATTGACGGTGGCTTAACCGTCTTCTTGTTTAGAAGTTGTTTTGTAGGAGTTTTTGTTTTTTAGCTCTTTTTTCACATTTCTTTTGAACTTTAGATGTAGCGAACAGAGTTCTATTTCTCTGTCCTCTATTGCACTTCTTGTGCCGAGAAGATCGAGTGATTCAGTTAATATAATTTATTTCACTTTTTTGAAGGAAAAAAAATATAATACAATAAAAATTGCAACTTTTGCCTATGTTTTTATATATGTTTTTAATGTGGAGTTCATCAATACAAGTAAAGTCAATTGACTTCAAATGATTAATGATCTTTACCAAAGATAAATAGGTGAAACAATTCTTGGACAAACTATCATAAAATAAAAGCGATATCATAAGTCAATTTGATTATACATCGCTGAAGGAATGTTTTTTTCTTTCGAAAGTGCTCGATAATCATGTATAGTTTTTGTTAAAGAAAAAACTTTTATTACCATAAGTACCATTTGTGACGGACGAGCTCGTAATGCCCTTCAAACATCCTTGTCATGCATGATTTAGTGTTAAAGAACATGATACAGCTGACGTTTTTCATGTACCTTTGAATCAAGTTACGGCCATGATTGAGTTGTATCCTTTATAGCTTATTGACATGAATTCAGTTTCATGTCGCTCTGCATTTTCCTTTAGAACATTCTAAATCATCTTATCTTTAAGGTTTAGATTTAGAATATAAATAGGCTTGACATACTAACATTATTTCGAGAAATTAGTCTCGTTCTGTTCGTATATAATTGAGTCTCAAATAGTTTGTCAAGAATTCTATCGCATATATATCAATATGTACGAAAGATCATCTACTAGGTATATTAAGTTGATTTTTTTTTATTTTTAGGGAAGGTATATTAAGTTGATCTCATTACCTTTAAGAATTTAATCTCTAACTACCATTCAGAGACACCCTAGTTGACTTTATTTACAACATTATTTATCATCCCATCTGCATGGCACAGCGGTCTTGAACTAAATCACATAATACAGAAGAATACTGGGAAAGCTAAATCAGCCTCAACGTATAATTATGTTTATGATTTTCTCATCTCTAAGACATCTATTATGGTTCTGTCAAAAATAAATAAATCTAATATGGTAATTTGGTTTGTAAGGTTTAAAAAAATGTTCACTGCCATGCAGGCTGAGCAATTAGAGCAGAGATTGCTGGGCTACAAAACTCTATTGCTGATATGATTAAAGAAGAAACTGCAATGTTGCAGGTTCTAGGATGCACCAGTATTTTTCCAGTGACTATTTCTCAAGAAGATTTTAAGGTAAAATGAATAAGTACATTAGTAGAATTTGAGAAAAATAATGTCGTATGGAAATCTTTGAAATCTTCTGAATGTTACAGGTCCTGATGTGAGCAAGACAAAGTTTACTGAAGATGCTCAAAGCTTCGGGCATATAGGTCACGTGCTTCAGGCAACCCTTTCTCTTGCCATTGTTTATGTTGGAATACTAGTTGAATTTGAGTGAAAGTTGGAAGAATAAACATAAATCCTTTAAAAAAGAACTAGTGTAGGTATAAATTGAAAAAATGTCTCACATTAGACATGACATACCCACTAGTAGTGTTTATATAAGTGGGGGTGACCTCTAAGGGTGTGTCCTTGG
>Ga0099826_10003162_pt1 | contig 11060 bp, 3 predicted proteins | sample Mtrugardesep15_FD_76830 | JGI IMG/M metagenome (GOLD analysis project Ga0099826, IMG submission 76830) | Root nodule microbial communities of legume samples collected from California, USA - M. trunc garden sep15 | ecosystem: Host-associated > Plants > Roots > Nodule | place: USA: California...
ACTCTATCAAACCAAATATGCTACTGAGATCCCGAAGAAGTTCAATATGTTAGATTGCAACTCGTCTATCACTCCTTCAGATGCTAACATCAGAAATGAAGTAAAAGAAGATGATGAAAGTATTGATCCAACTATGTTCAGAAGGCTCGTTGGTTCATTGAGATACTTATGTCAAAGCAGGCTAGACATAAGCTACTCAGTTGGAACTGTTAGCAGGTTCATGAGTAACCCTCTCAAAACTCATTTCTTAGCAACTAAGAAGATTCTAAGATACATAAACGGTACATTGCAGTATGGAATTATATTCCCCGAGACACAAGAATCTGAGCAGCTCATCATGATTGGCTACTCAGATGCAGATTGGTGCGGGGATAAAATAGATAGGAGAAGCAGTACAGGTTTTGTGTTCATGCTGCAAGGAGCACCTATTTCATGGTCATCTAAGAAGCAGTCAATAGCTGCTCTCTTAAGTTGTGAAGCTGAGTATCTTGCAGGTTCATATGCAGCTTGTCAAGCCAATTGGTTGCAGAATGTGCTAGAACAGTTGGTGATCAAGCTTGAGAAATCTATCAAGCTTCTAATAGACAACAAGTCTGCTATAAATCTAGCTAATAACCCTATTTCACATGGTAAAAGAAAACACATTGAGACTAGATTCCACTACTTGAGGGATCAAGTGAACAAATGTAAGATCAAGGTTGAATACTGCCCAACATTGAATCAAGTCGCTGACATATTCACTAAACCTGTCAAAAGGGTCCAGTTTCTAAAGCTTAGAAGAGAATTGAGTGTAGTTTGCTTTGATAGTTTGAATTAAGGAGGAATTTTGTTTGTAATTCAAACCTTAATCATATTTGTTTAGTTAGTTAGGGTTAGTTACTTATTACTTAAGTATCTAACTGATTTTCCTATTTTCTAGCTAGGTAGTTACACCTTTGTTTGTTATTTGGTGTACAAGTTTAGAGGAACACCTTTGTATATATATAGTGATTCCTCAATGAATAAATGCAATGCAATTACACAATTCAATTTTCCCTTAATCTCAAAATCTTTCATTCTCTCTTTCTCATAACAGTTTTCTTCTTCATTCTCAAGTTACAAACAAATAACCCTAATCCACCTTGTTCTATAAACTTATCCACCTTGTTCTATAGGCTTATCCTCTTGGTTCTATACAGAAAACACCATTGCTGCACTAACAGGCATATGCTAAAATCGTGTGCATGGATAGTATGTATGACCTAAGTTGTTTATACAAAGGATTACATAATTAAGAGAATTAATTTCAAATGGAATATGATACGCTAGCTTTTATAGAACCTAGAGAGAAACCCAACATATTTGCAATCAAATGCACCCATCTTTGAGAAATATAGCCTGTGTAAATTTTAGACTTGCTTAGATTAATAAGTTGTCATGTGCTTGAGCATATATGTCAAAACAATTCTTTAGAATATTCATATTAGCAAGAGTACCTTTACAGAAAGTCATTAAATAATATGCATACATCACGTGAGAGGGGACTAAGGAACTTCTACGACCTCTAATAAAAAAAAGAGCTTAAGAATAGCTTAAGAATCCCCCTACTAAGGACGTCCTTGGCTATATAACTTCAAAAGTCAGACAAATGCCATGACCAATGTTTCTGCTTTGACTAAATCCCCTTTGGTGAGTATATATACTTTTAGGCATGATATAAGCAAGTCGATCTATAAGCTAATAATTTGCTGAAATTGTTAGCTAGAGGCATGCAAAAGAGCATTGCTATATATAGTTGCAAAATTTATATTCAAAACTGAAGTAATATGCATTGAAGACATTAGTTCTCACAATATCCCCCATATTTATCAAAGAATAAGGTTCCCAAACCATTTTGACTTGGTGCTCCTTCTCATTTTGATGTCAAATATTGCTTGATTTACTTCTTCAACTGGGGAGATTAGTAAGCTTTGCATTCATAATGTTGTCAATATCTACAAGATAGTGGATTCTCTCTTACTTTCTCTCTTTGATTATCTCTTGAGTTAAGCTAATTACTATCGAAAATCACCATATTAAAACTCTTTTCAGTGTGTGCTAAACCACCTTTGCCATTACTCCAAGTAAATTGTGCACCCACGATAGATAAATGAATGAGAGAGTTGTGATTAGTTCAACTCTGAAAGTCCTCCATAGTAAATCTTGAAAGGCTATGATGCCCTCTATATTCACAAACTCCTAAACTGGTGTTGATATCTCCCATGAAACACAAAGGAATAATATAGTTCTTATTTATTGTTGATAAAAGTCCACAATTTGTTTCTAATAATGTAGTTGGTGGATGCATAAACCATAGTAGCACCCAAAGTGATATCATTAAGGTTTCAAGTAAATGAAATGTGTTGAATAGAATTGCTAACGTAACGACTATAGTATAAATATGGTTAGCACAAAAACCTCATACATTAGGCAGCATATCACCTTTATTGTCAAAATAAAAAGATCTTGTCATGCAAGTTATTGATACTATTACTGGAATAGGGTCTTTTTGTTTGATAAGCTATTATGAATATTGAGTATTGAGTATTCTAGTAAGGGTCTTGATAACTTGTGCTCTAAGGGCACAAGATAAGAAACTAAATATAGAAATTTGATCTTGGAAATTGTACATTCATAATCTTAAAAACTTAAAAATTTATCTTCAATATTTATTAGTTCCTTATCTGGGCACAAGTTAGCATTTTCCTTCTAGTAAAGTCACATCAAGAATTTATTCTATAAATTTATTACAGCAATTGTGACATCCTAAATCCCAAAAAGAATCATTACTATTATTCATTTGGAAAGAGTTTGATTCACTGCGAAAAATGTCAAATAAAATCTTTTCTATTAATAAGAATTCTTCCACAGGATTTAGGATATCACATTTACTCATAACGAACATAATTCACATTTCACTTCCTTGAAAATTGCAATACTATTAACATCAAATCTTTTGCTTTTGATAATACTTTCTTTTACATCATAGATAATGGTTACCTTGTACAAAACTAAATAAGTAAGAAAATCTTGTTTTTTGTGTCACAATCAGATCAATACTTTTCCCCAAAATAACATACGACATCAGACAAGTCTTTATGGAATGCATATACTTGACTCTAAGACTCATAACATATATAATTATGGTTTCGCAACCGCATGACCAAGCTAGCAAACACAATCAACGAAGGGGTCGAGAACATGTAATAATATACAATAAATGAGAAGAACACACAAGCAATTAAGTCAAAGTTGTATCGCATCATAAACATAATATTTAGAACCTTGAAGAATATACTATATCAACTCAATCCACATTAGTAAAAAAATATTATTACAACACAAGAACCAAAATCTTCACAAACACAATGTCACAATTCAATTCCTAAATAGTCACAACAAATATAGTCACCAATAATCATCTTCATAAGAACATCATTAGATAATCACCTTCATCGTCTCACACAGTTACACTTATTTACCAAATACAAATCATCATCAATTTTTATGCATATGGATTCAGTCCTAAGACCTATATGAATGTGATACCACACCTACTCGTCATTTTCCCAGAGTAATGTTACTGGACTTTTCTCGTCTTAATTGCCAGAGGTATGTTACTAAACTTTTCTCGTCGTAGTTTTCCTGAGGTATGTTACTGGACTTCTCTCCTAAATCAATGCAAGACTTAATGCTCTAGACTCTATATGAACGCGAATAATTAAATTCGACAAGTATTACATGTATACACAAAGTCACATATTCCACGTATGAATGCAAGACTCTCCCTAAAATGCACGACTATGACGTAAGCACACAAATCATCAGCACACTCATCATCATCATCATCATCATCATCATCATCATAGATAACATCATCACTCTCATCATAATAATATAGTTATCCTCATTCTCAACATCACTAAAATATATAAACATTATCATTCTCATCGTCAATATAAATCAGACATCGTCATTATCATCATAAATGTAAAAAGGTCGTTCTTGTATCATCATCATTATAATTAGTAACATCATCCTCATCATCATTATGAAATGAACATAATTGTTTCTCATTGTTTAATCCTAAAATAGACACCGTCTTTTTTTCATCACATGTATTTTGAATATATGTATATGTCATTACCCCACCAACTTTCCTGTTATAGTCATAAAGTCCTTCATCATTACACCCATCAAGATGATCACATCACTACCTTACCTCTTCATTAATCTAATTCATACACATGACTCATTCCTAGGCCAACATCCCTTTACTTTATTTTATTATTCACCTTGGGGTCATGCTCTCTCTTCTCGTCTATGCTAGGCTCCCTAGATACTTTATTCTAATAGCATACCCTATTCTTCTTTCTTAATTTCGGATGTTCACTTCTCCATTAACATTCCTAGTAACTTACAATCAATCTACTACATATCCTCACAATTAAGATCATAATACCATAAATATGAAGAGATTCTACACCTTACATCTAATCTTTCCCCTCGCTGACCTAAAATACTCCTTAAGAGCGCCATCTACAACACAAGCTGGAACCATCACTACTTTGTCATCTAAATAATAACTGATAGAAATTTAGCAAGTGTATTAAAAATATCGAAGTAATCAAAATAAGCTCATTTCCACGAGGACCGTGTTAATCTCAACTAAACAATAGTGTTATTATCTAGGATGTGTAAATTTATTTTAGTGCCCGAGGCAGTAGGTTTGATTGCACAAAAGGTAAATAAGTGGAAAATAAAAGTTGTTTAGGAAAATATAAGGAGAGATGAGACTAGGCTTTTCAAATCCTATGAGCTTCCCTAATCGGTACATTGCACCTAAGTCCTATGAATATTTTTCTAGTTTTGTGATGGTTAACTAAAATAGTCCTAATCAATCCCTTGACTTAGGATCCTCTTCTCAAATTACAGGCCGTAATTCCTTAGGTGATCTAATATGAAGGTTTTAAAGTTATTCTTAGACTAACCTAATATAAAGGTTTAGGGAATAACTTTAACCTAATCTGAGAAGAGGTTTTAAAGTTATTCTTAGACTAACCTAATATGAAAGTCACAAATAACTTTAACCTAATTAACATTTTCTTAAACTAACCTAATTCCTCACATCTAAATGATTTTTAACTTATTAAAGTTATTCTTTTAGGTGGTGGAGTTCGGAAAAATGTGTGATACATCTGAAATTTAGATCATGTTGATACTGTTAAATATACGAAATAAGGATACGCTATATATAAAACAATTTCCGCCTTATTTCATTTCGTTGCCAACATCTTAAAGTACAATAGTATAACTTCAAGGTCCATAAAATTAGGAAAAGAAAAATAGAAAATACAATTATTTGGTGCGTGCACAAAAACCAAAGGACAACTCCTCGAATATTCCGGCATAAAGTATAATCTACAATTCTTTTGCTAGAGCAAGAACTCATTCATCTTACTTTGCGCTGTTGGCAGATGCCCTTATGACACCTAGCAATATGATTTTTCATTGGTAGACAATCTTTATCTCTTGTACAAATTCGAGAAGGTGGAAAAAAAGCAGAATCACATATCATTATGACAAGAAATATTGAAATAAATAGAATCAAAACATAAACAAACTTTAGAGTTTCAGCCATATTTTTCGCTCTTTGCATCTAAAAAATAGGAAAAGATTTGATATATTTATAGTGTATAAAATTTATGGTCCCATAAAAATAATTAAATAGTTTAGGCATTTTTAAATTTTAAAAACCCTTCGTAAAATTATAATCATAAATGTATCTTGAGTATATGAGTTTGTTGTGTTTGTCCTTTCAAATAATAAACATGATAATCATAAGAAATGAATATTATGTAGCTAACTTTTCGGTGTACTTTATCTTTCAAAAAAAAAAGTTCATTACTTTGTTATCCTTTCGTGATAGTAAATGGAAAAAAATTATTTTGACCATCGTAAAGTTATCTACATATATAATGCTCCATTGGAATTGAGACTATATTTATGCACAAATAGAATATACGTGGGATCTATTTATTTATTTTATTTAATCATTGGATCATAAAGAATCTGAGACATTTGTTAAAATCATGTGTCTGAATAGTACTTTTTTTTGGAAAGGGTGTCTGAATGGTACCTGAGAAGTTCTTTTATACATGGAGTACCATGATTACGAGAATTAAATAGGAAAGGCATATGATATGCTATAGTACCTAGAAAGAAACCCAACAAATTTTCAATCAAATTCTCCCATCTTTGAGAAATAGAGACTATGTAAATGGTAGACTTGCTTAGATTAATAATTGTCCTGGTGCTTGAGCATATATAACTAAATAATTCTTGAGAATATTCATATTAGCGAGAGTAACTTTAAAGTAAATAATTAAATCATATGCATGCATCACATGAGAGGGGACTAAGGAACCTCTATGAACTCATAAAAAAAGCTTATCATCTTCCACTAACTTAAGAATACTACTGATAAGAATACTGATAAGGATACTACTAGTTATGTCAGCCACATGAGTTGGATTGCCGTTCCAGCATTTGCTCAGGATGCCAAATAGAGAAGAATTAATCAAAAATTTAGTTTATATTTTTTTTAGCTTAGAATTATTTTTAGATTTGAACCCTTCTCGAATTGGGATTCACATATTGCACTAGACACCGTATCATTGATAAAGTTTCCTATATCAGTAATCAAGGGAGAACCCAACCACCACCCATCGGTAACTTGATGAAAGTTTTAAGACTTAGCCATGAATCACTAGATACCAATTATAGCATATCGTTAATAACAATAGAAGGAATAAGAAATTGTGTACCTTTAGGTTTTGGTTCATGAAAGAACCAAGACAACAGTCAACAAATATAAGAGGAATAACTACCCTCATCGCCGTTTAGTTTTAGAGTTTCACCGTAATGGTCAGAATGCTTAACCGTCCGATGGGACGATGTTTAAATAGCTAAACGGTCTATTTAGAAAACAATAGTCAAATCACTCATATTCATCAACTAATTAGTTCTTAACACAATAGACCATAATCTATATTATAATATTAACTTATAATAATTGATTATTGTCAATCCATAAATGATTAATTAAATAATTAATCCAACATAACTCGCACTTCATCAAAACTCTAAAGCTTGTCCTCCCCGGTTTTGATGGCGCCAATGTCTTGGACAAGTTGTTCAAGCCGATCAATACTTCTCCTTCCACTGGATAGCTCCACAACAAAGAATGGACATGATTGGTTTCTTCATGAATGACGATGCGGCCATGCCCTCAGCGGGTTTAAATGGATGCACAATAATCACCAGCTTTCAGCGTGGGATGCTTTTGTGCGTGCTATGGAGCTTCGATTCGGACCTTAGTCTTACACCAATCACCAAGCGACCTTGTTCAAGCTGCAACAAAAAGGTACTATTAGTGAATATCAAGTTGAATTTGAGAAAATCTCAAACCGAATTGTGGGTCTTCCGCCGGAGGCACTGTTAAATTGTTTCATCTCGGGCCTTAAAATCGAAAATTCAAAGGACTATCTCTGCACCAGATTATTTCTCTACCTCAAGCCACCGGTCTGCCCAAACTCATTGAATTTATGATTCTTGACACCCTAACGCTGTCACGTTTAACCCTGCATCACAAACACCAGTAAACACCACCCAAACTGAAACCTCTACCTCCACCACAAACCACAAACTCATTGTGCTTCAATTGTGATGACAAAGAGAAGAAAAAGAGAAGAATTTATCCAAAAATGTAGTTCATATTTTTTTTTACATATTGCACTAGAAACCACGACAATCCAACTAATGTTGCTGCCATCACTAGCGTAGATTTTTATTATTAATTCTTCGTTCTTCTCATTGATTGCAGACCCATTTAAATAACTTTTTCTATAATTAACTTGTTGTTGGTGTCATTAAAAAAAATAAATTAGATTGTATAATTTTTGTTATATTGTATTATTGTCGGTGTCGTTAAAATATATAATCATGGTTAGTTTGATTTTTATAACTTAAAAAGCAACAAACATTTAATTTTTTTTTAGTTTTAATCAAAATCAAAATTTCATAAAAATAAAATAAAAATTGTTCATAATTTTCAAACGTTAGCGCAATAAAAAGAGCGACGTGCCCGTCTTTTCGCTAGTTATCCATAATGAAAACCATTTCTTTTAAAACACAACTATACAAATGTTGTTCATTCTTAATGTTGAAATATGCCTTGTATTAGTGTTGGGAAAATGTCCCACATCGGAGAATAAAAAGAAATATGCAAAAACTTGACCATATAAATAAAGGTCTTGTTAGTATTTCTTGCACCAATAGTTACTGGGTTTTTGCTGTAGCTGATATTATCTATACTATTCGGTATATATAATCATCGATTATAGTGGAATTCTTTTTAGCCCGTGGATTAGTAAGAACATTGTTGAATACCACGTTAAATCTTGTGTCGTTTTTCAATTTGTTTATTGTCATTATTCTCGCATCCCGTTATAACAAACTGGTACCAAGAGCTGGTTCGGATCTGTTCGGGTGGGAACGATTGCTGGAGGTAAAAGTTTGAAAGTCAACAAGTTCATCAGGAGGAATAATTTCAGTTTATGGTAGATCAAGATTGGGACGTTGCTTAAACGGCAGGGTCTTTGGACACCTTTGTTAAAGCATGCGCTAAATCCTTTTTCTGTTGATATCGCCACTCTGGAGGAGAAGACACATTCTACGTTGCTTCTTGCTTTGGAAGAACATATCATCATTGAGGTTGCTGAAGAGGATATCTTTGTCGGTCGATGGTGTAAGCCAGAGAGTCTATAAGAATTAATATTTATATTTATTAAGAACTTTTAATGAAAATATTCAAATATTAGACAAAAATGAGTTTATGTTTAAAAAATTATCAATCATATCTTTGAAAGAGAAACTGAAAAAGCTTCACGTAATTAAAATAAAAGCATGCTTTCTAATTGGAAGAGTGATGTTTAAGTTTCTTTGTTATTGTCTTTGTATTTGTATTCCGTTTATAGCCTATAGGGTATTTTGGTTATGGTTTGTTGTCAGTTTTTAGCATATCTGCTTGGTGGTGCCTTGTTTCATCCACTGTATTGGGGCTCTTTTTTTCTTTGGTTTCTCGTGGCTTTCATATTCTTAATAAATCACTTAATTTCCCTGGACTTGTATTTGTAATATTGTAACCTTGCAAACCTTATGCTTTGATCGGTGTTAATATACGGAAAATAATATATGGAACACAGACAACACCTTAAAAATAAGAAAATAGAGACATTGATGTAATAAATTTAATATGAGAAATTGTATTTGTAGAACCATTTTGTGATGGTTTTTGGGATAATATATCTCTCATACTTATTTGTATAACATTATGTTTTTACTCTTTTTCTCTATTGATGCAAAGATAGATAGAGAGAAAATAAAATATTAAATGAGTGTTAAAAAAAAAAGTGCATCCAAATGTCTCATCTCCAAAGGTCCCACCATCTATCTATCGAAATTGGCACCAGAAGGAATTAAACCTGAGATTTTGAGAGGAACACACTCTAAAATCTCAAGCCAATCACTAGGCCAACCCCAAATGGGTTTGAGTTATATGAACGTTAATTTGGTTTATTGAGCAAATTATTCAATTAGAAATAAGCTTGAAGTTATCCTAATCAGTCAACATGTCAAATGGCACATAATAAAATTATATGATCAATGTGACTTTTTTTTATTAGGAGATCAAAATAAACTCTAAAATTAAGTTAAGAGATAAAAAATAATTAAGCCAATTTTCTTTTTTGAGAGAATTAAGCCAAAAAAATTATATACACATACCCAAAAAAGAGTAAGATAAAAATTTATTTGTAACTCAACTATTAAAGTTATCCTCTTAGGTGATGGAGTTGGAAAAAATGTGTGATATATCTGAAATTCAGGCAATGTTGATATCGTCAATATTACGAGATAAGGATCTTATATATATATATATAACAATTTTCCGCCATATTTCATTTCATTTCCAACATCTTAGAGTACAAAATCATAACTTTAAGTTTCATAAAATTTAGAAAAGAAAAAAGAAAATACAATTATTTGGTGCATGCACGAAAACCAAACGAGAGTTTCTCGAATATTCTAGCATAAATACAATTATTTCAGCCATATTTTTCGCTCTTTGCATCTAAAAAATAGGACAAGGTTTGATATTTTATAGTGTATTGAATTTATGCTCTCGCAAAAATAATTAAATAGTTTTGGCATTTATTAAAATTTTAAAAACCCTTCATAAAGTTATAATAATAAACGTCTCTTGAGTGTATCAGTGCGTTTGTCCTTTTCACACCTAGAAAACATTTCAAATAATAAACTTGATAATATGAAGAATTGGATATTATTTAACTAACTTTTCAGTGTACTTTACCCTTCAAAAAAAATATCTTACTTTTTAATCCTTTCGTGATAGTAAAGGAAAAAAACATATTATTTACCATCGTAAAATTACCTACGGATATAATGCATCATAGGGATTGAGACCATATTTACGCACAAGTAGAATGGACGTATGATCAATTTATATTTTATATTAAATCATTGGATCATAAAGAATCCGAGACATTTGCTAAAATCGTGTGTCTGAATAGTACGACAAAAGTTCTTTTTGGAGGGAAATCGAGATTATTAAAGGAAGCGGAAATAAAAAAAATTATTTCCTTTCTTTGGATCATTACAAATTGGACATGATCAGTGGTGGAATTGTTACCTCTTGAAGTGCATAAAAGTATTTCGATGACAGCAAAGCAACGTAGCAGTGCCTCCACTCGTCCACACAAACAGCTCTCCTCTAGTTCTTGGTGCTAACCAAGCGATTAGAGGTTCAGAGAGAACTAGGGTTAATTTGATTTTCGGCTTTAGGGTTTCTCTAAAAACGTGTAACCTCTGACTTCAACACAATGGTTCTATTTATATAAGAAAATTGCTCTTCTCCCATCAAGTTTCGCTCATTCCCAACTAGGGATGGCACATGGCAATAC
>Ga0099826_10003163_pt1 | contig 11060 bp, 5 predicted proteins | sample Mtrugardesep15_FD_76830 | JGI IMG/M metagenome (GOLD analysis project Ga0099826, IMG submission 76830) | Root nodule microbial communities of legume samples collected from California, USA - M. trunc garden sep15 | ecosystem: Host-associated > Plants > Roots > Nodule | place: USA: California...
CTACTGGAGGTGTATTCTGAATTTCTTCATCATCTTCAAACCAATCAGAAGGTAAATTCTTCATGAGACTAGCTTTACAACTTCTACTTCGGTTCAAGCTCAACCTCGACGGTCTAGAACTAGAACTAGAACTAATTCTATTATTTTCTGTCAGCCAAGGAGTACTACTTTCGGGAGTCGGAAGAGCAAAATATTCACGCAAATGGTTCATTCTTTTGTCTTCCTTTAAACCGGATGAACAAAAATCCGTATCGTTTTTGTTCACATCATCAACTACAATCAGTCCTGGCAAATCTGTCTTTGCACGAGGAGATGATGCACTAGAATCACTATATGTATTTGATCTTAAATATTCTGAGTTTGAGTGTGTATGTTGGTTTGTGATTGGCTCTTCTAACTCAATGCACCTAACTTCTTTACAATACTCCTGTTCATCTTGATCTTCAATGTTCTTCTGATCCAAATCACTCTGTGCAGCATCAATGCTTGTAATTGTAAGCCTTGGTGAAGAATTTCTAACCATGAGATCCTTTTCAAGGTCAGGGAGTTGGAACAAATTATCATCAGAACTAATACTATGTCCATCTGAATATTGAGATGCATCAAAGGACCTAACACTTTCTTCACAGTCAATACTTAATACATTTGGTTCCTCTCTTCGAGTTTCGAAGTTCCAATTATTTGTCATGCGTAATTTGGGATACCGAGGACCTAAACTCTCCTGGAGATTTAGAAGGAAAAATAGATTAGATCAAATTAAAAATGCATGATTACTATTTTAATGCTATATAGCTTGCAAATATAACTCACCACTCCTATTAAACTAGACATGTTATCTCCAGCCTCTTGGAGCATGTCCTTAATTTGAACTTGCGCAAGGTCGCGCTGCAAGGTTAGCTCCTTCACCTCTTTCTTTAACTGCATATAAAGATTTTGTATTTACAATCAACAAAAAAACACATTAAGAGTTTTTGCGTCAAAAGCTTTATTATTACCATCTCAATTTCTTGGTCTTTCTCTCTCAATAATGCTGTAGAATCAGAACTCTTGGGGCGCGCTGGTCCTGAATTTCTCAATTCACTTTCCAGTTTAGCCACCTCCTTTTGTAATTGCTTGACTAGTGCTTTATCAGATACCACTACATTGACTTGTGCATTAGTTTCAACTTCTTTAGCACAACTTGCAAAGAAGAGAGTGTTTCGGGTTTGTTCAACATGGCTCCGCGCAGGGCTCATGGTGCAGATGATTGCAGTTCTAGCATTGCCTCCTAATGATGATTGCAATATGCGCGTTAGCTTTGAATCTCTGAAAGGAATATGTCCATTTCTTCCCTTGCTGCAACCAAATTCATTACTTTTAGATAAAAGTGAAAGAAATATTCACCACTCACCCCAAATTAGGACTAGCTTGAAATTAGGCATATGCTTATGTTTTGAATTTAGTTAGGCATATCACAAATATTGAAACATAATGTTCATATGCTAACCTGAGTTTGCGGATAACAGTTCCTAGGGTTAGTAAACTACGATTTATATGGCAACCTTCTTTCAACCTTACCCCGGCTGAATTGGTTTGGGATGCCCTTTCACTTCCAGCTAGATCAACAAAATTCTGTACCAAAAAATATAATCACCATCTTATTTCCTATAGATGTTCATTAACATAAACTTGTTACTTCAAATATATTATCATAAAATGAGAAAATTAGTCATACCACTGAAGCAGAAAGAGAGCTACACTTGTCATTTCCAAGAAATTCGCGCGCTGAACTTTCAACTGTCTGAAGGATCGCATTGTTAAGCAAATGTGAGACAAGATGTACCAGAAAAATTCACTAAGTTCTTTAAAAAAAAAAATAACAACATATCATACCAGTCTAAGAATCTGATGAGATCTAGAGCTTGCTTCATTCAGTGATGTCTCTCCTATCTGCCTTTGAGCTGTAAAATTTCGAATCCAAGGACAACTATTTTATTAGCAAAACAGAAAACAAAAGGAAATAAGTTTGATCCAAGTATATGAAGCAAGAATAATTCAAACACTTCTTACTTTCACAGAAAGAAATGAGTTCTGTAAAATGGTCCCAATCTTTAATAGTTTCCTCAGTAAGCTTCTCAACAACTGTCCCTCTCTGTCAAAGTTAACACAAACCATAAGTAAAAGTACATGCACATTTACTAGCTCTTTGGAAAATGATGAGGAAGTTATTTATTTACCTCAGGATCATCAAGAAGTCTAAGAGGAGTATAATCTGCACTAAGCAGATCCCTAACAGATTCGTTGTAAATCTCAATTGCTGAAAACTTCAAAATGAATTCTCTCTCCATGTGCTATAAAACAAGTAAATCCCAAATGAAAAATACGGTTTTAGAAAGTCCAGGTAACGCAAGGGCTCGGATCCTCTCCCACAGTAGAACAATGTAGGAAATTTTTTATCATAATTATAATTTTTTTTTGCTGCCTCACTGCAATGTGGGAGAGGATCCAAATCCGCAATGCAATGTTGCGCGCGTGTGTGCATGTGTGTTTTTCATTTACCTTTTCCATGTAGTTAAAAATGTCTGCTGCAGTACAATCAGTTATACCACTCATGGTGTAAGTTTTACCACTGCTTGTTTGTCCATATGCAAAAATGCTTGCTGATTGATTAGAGAATCAAAGAAAAATGTTAACATGGAAGTTCCATGGAAACTAATTCTAATAAAAGAGGAAAGAAAATCAAAGAAAATAAACTCACAGTTGATTCCACTAACAACAGAAAGAGCAACTTCCTTAGCTGCTTCTTCATACACCTGCCTTGTGGAGCAATCTGATCTAAATACTCTGTCTATAACCAAATCAGAAAAAGATATCAAATTTATCACACCACATTAAACATTTTCAACTTCATGTATTCATACAACTGGATTTTTTTTATCTTAACCATCTGGTTTATAAGGGAAGTGGGCCCTAGTAATTTGGAATTCGAGTGGAAAGTAAGTGAAGCCTAATCAAAGATTGTTTTAGTCCGGATTCGAACTCGAGTTCTCCTAACAATCCATCCTTAACTAGAGTTCATTAATCACTTGAGCTCAATCACTTGGTTATTTCACCAGATTTGTAACATACAACATAAAAAATTTCTCGAAAGCAGAATGATGATAAGATATCTCAACAAAATTAAAGTAACCACATTTATTAAATTCCAACCTTATGGTAAAAACAATATAGTAAAATATGTAGTGTGAACATACCAAATGAATATGCTGTTGGATAGAGAGATCTTTCAGAAGCTGAAATATTATTCCTGTATATAATGGTAGTATCATTGATACATTCCCAATCAGATGCATCATTTCTTGCAATTTCCTTATCATTTAGAGGACGAATTCGAACCGAAACTTGAATTCTCTCTTCATGATTTTTTGCAGCTTCTTCCATTGCCTCTTCACCTCCAACAGAACCCATTTTTCTCTCACTCAATTCCTCCTTAATGATGAGAATGAATATTATCACATGTCATTGAATTCATATAGCATACCAAAGAAAAATCACTTTAGTTTTCAAGATAATTTAATGCTGCTTTTTGAATTGTTTGATATGAAGGTTGTTTTGAGTTGTTGGGATGGTATGAAACACAAGGACCACTCAAGGCTTCAACCCCCAATCATTATCTGCAGAGACAAATTAATCAAAGGTTAAATAAACTCTTGATTCAGAAGAATACTAGATAAATATTTTGTAGACATGTTTATATATATTATATACTTTATATTATATTTTAGAGATGCATGAGAGGGAGGAAATAAATATGAATTAACTAATATCTATCTATAAGATCTTATAATTATTTATGTGACCAAAATGAGTTGGTTTCTGGAGTTTTGTGAAATGGTCCCCATCCTAATGAACAGATTGTCAAATACAACATCACATGGAATGTAGAAAAAAGTTAGAGAATTTAATTGTGAGGAAAATTTACCAAAGGATAAAAACTTGGGGTGTTGATTTTTTTTTTTATCAAAGAAAATTCTTTATTCTTTATCCAACTTTGTTTGCAGATAAATTCAGAGAGATAGAGATGTTTCTGAAAATGGAAGAAGGAGGAAAAAAAAATTAATGGATGAGATTATATCACTAAAAATCTTGTGCTCTATTTTGGTTGTGTAATTTTTTTTGCAGTAGTTCTAAATTTAGCATGTACAGTATAATCCAAATAGAACTTAGTAGGAAAAAAAAGTACAAGTAGGATATGAAATGAATAAAAACAAACAGGTTTTCAAAAACTGGAAATTTGTCAGAATGAGAAACTAGATTCTAATGAGATTGTTACTCTACTCTGACAGAAAAAAATGGTGTCACACAGACAAACTCAAATGCAAATGAATCTCACATTTTTCAGCATAGACAAACAAAACTCTTTGTTTGGTCCCTAAAAAAAAAAAAACTTTGTTTGGTTATAGTCTTTATGGCAAACACGTCCTTATTAAACAGCTATTATGAAGAATTCAGCGGTTTTTTTTTCTTCTTCTTTATGGTAGGTATTGCGGAGCCGAAAGTCAGAGATTAATCTTTTGAAATATTATGAAGAACCATTTAAATTAATGATTTTTCTTTTTTCACATATGCATTGGTTAAAGATTGAACTCATGACCACATACTTACATATTACTTATCTGTCAACTCGACTCGCGTTGATATTATACGAGTTTTTGTCCTCCATTATATTATCATTATTACTAACATTTTTATTTTTTTTGTTTTCATTTTATTTTTATTGTTATTATTATGTGCTATGGGGTGAAGAAGGAAGTTCAAATTTCAAAGTCAACATAATCAACACAAATGAAGAAAAAAAAAAGAATTGAATTAAAATGAAATGTAAAATACTATTTACAGCTCATGCAAATGCGCTGTCAAATGGAAAAGAAGATCACTGGGGAAGAAAAAACATGAGAGCCTAAAAGTAAAAGGTGAATGCAGAAATTGCATTTTCTCTCTTTTTCTTTCACTGTCAAAAGAGAGATTCTATCTGTAGATATCTTTGTATTGCTGTGACTCTGCTTTTGAAATTGAGTGTAGAGGTTATTGCATCTCCTTCTTAATTATTTAGACTCGATTGTCTTAATTTTTTATGATTGAAAAGTCACTTAAATAATTACATGGACTGTTAAAGTTAATTATGTGACACTCATGGTGCTAATTATATGATAATGTGGCATTGTCAAAAAAAAAAAAAGAAGGATAAGTTAGTCTCTCACAAATTTAGATATCGTAGAGAAAGATTTCTATCACATGTGAAAAGTGATAATTACATTAATGATAAAAATTGCTTAAATAAAGAGAAATTGAACCTAATGGGTTTTTGTTTATAAATACCATTTATATCCTAATTCTAGTATTTCAACACTCTCCTTCAAGCAAGTCAATGAATATCAATCATTTCAAGCTTATAAGTAAGTTGGTTGAATCGTTGTGTTGGTAACCCTTTCGTTAACATATTTGTCAACTGATAATCAGAAGGAATGTATGCAGAGCTATTAATCCACTATCCAACTTTTCTTTTATGAAATGTCGCTAAATCTCAATATGATTTGTCTTGCTTGCCGAACATGATTATGTGCAATACCAATGGCCGACTTATTGTCGCAAAACAACTTGATAGGGCGTTCACATTGTATCTTTGAGTCTTTTGGCACTTGTTTCATCCACAATAACTCACAAATTCCTAATGTCATAACTCTAAATCTGCTTCAACGTTTGATTGAGCAACTACACTTTACTTATTACTCCTCCAAACAACAAGGTTACCACACAAGAAAGTACAATAGCCTGAAATAGATCTTATGCCACTTACAGAACCTGCATAATCAACATGAGTGTAAGCATGTATAGTTAGAATTCCACCTCTTTTAAACAAGAGTCTTCTCCATGGAGTGACTTTGAGAAATTATAAAACATATTCTACAACTTGCAAGTGTCTTACTCTTATGCCATGCATAAATTTGCTAGCCAAACTGACCACATGTGTCAAACATGGCCTAGTATGTGACAAGTAAATGAACTTTTTCACTAATCTCTAATATAGGCCATTGTCAACTTTGGCACTTTCCTTCTCAAGGTTTATCATGTGATTTTTTCAATGAGAACAACCGCATATTTCCTGAAAAAGATCGTGCACATATTTCCTTTGAAAGATAAAAAATACTTTGATTTGAGTAAGCTACCTCAATTCTTAGAAAATATTTGAGTTAACCAAGGTCTTTCATTTCAAATTCTACTGACAATTTCTATTTGAGTAGTTGTCTTTAGTCAACTCATCTTCTGTAACAACAATATCATCAACATAAACAAAAAATACATTTAGTTTTCCTCCTTGTGAATGTTTTAAGAACAAAGTGTGATCTGATTGACTTTGCTTATAGCCCAAGCATTCCATGACCTTTATGAATCTTCCAAATTAGGCCCGCGTTTGATTTTTTAACCCATATAAAGCCTTCTTCAATCGACACACCTTGTTAGCTCCATTGGTGAAACCAAAACTAGGTAAAATATCCATATACAATTCATCTACTAAGTCTCAATGCAATTACATATTTTTAACAACAATTTGTTGTAATTCCCATCCAAATGAAGTTAAAAGATATAGTAGAATTCGAACAATATTCATATTTTTCATCGGTGAAAATGTATCCTCGTAATCAATGTCATATGCCTAACTATAACCTTTTGTCACTAGTCTTGCCTTATAAACGATCAAGAGTGACATTTGATTTATGCTTTACAGTGTAGATCCATTAACATCCAACTGACTTATTACTTCCCTGCCTCTCAACAATCTCCCAAGTACCATTTTTCTCAAGTACATTCATTTCTTCATTCATTATTCCAAACCAATTTCTATATTTCACATAATTAACGGTTGCAATAAAACTCGGTTACTAGTACTGCGTTGAAAGATGTTTAATGGAAACAATATGATATCCATATATGGAGGGATAAGATATTTTATCCTTTCACAAAGCAATAGGTAAATCAACTGGATCATTGCCACAAGTATAATAAATCTAAAAAACACCAATAGAGGAACCATTTTCGGTACTTACATTCAGTTCAGGCGATTACAGTTGTTTCTAGAGCAAATCATGTTTATTTCTTCTCTGATACATTAGAATTGATGTTGAAGGTGCTGATTGCTGCAAAACGTAAGGCAATGAAGCAATCAAAATAGAGATAGACCCATGATTAGGACTAGGAAAATACCATTTTTATGAGTAAAGGTTATGATCAACATATTCTTTACCATTGCCCAAATGTATTCATTTAATACATTTCTCCAACTGTGTTTGTGCCATATTATACTCTTGAATAAATAACCGTGGTACTTCTAATTTATTATTATCAAGAAAATCCAAGATGCTTAAGAACAATTATCAGTAAAAGAAAACAATCTACCATACACCGGAAATATTAGAAATAGGAGTTGGTCCCAAACATCAAAGTTAATAAGATCAAAGTTAATTAAAAAAAAAACGGATACAGAGACTCGATAATGCCCATTTTTACGCTAATGAATGATCAAGTAGCACCGTAATTTTAGATTAGGGAACATCATTGAAAAGATATTAAAAAGACTAACCATAAGAGGGGTAAAACTTTGAATCATATAAAGCCATATACTTTTAGGCATACGCTGCATAGTCCACACTCCACATACCATAAGGTGGGGGCAAACACGTGCTGGCGGTGCCTTTTCAGCACTTGCAAAAAAGTTATAATAAATACTTTCAAGTTTCAAGGTCCTTTATCACACGAGAAAGAAGTCTCAAGTGTTTTTTTTAGGAAAGTCTCAAGATAATTATTGGATCCCAACAAAAAAATTAATAGAATTTTGGTTGATTTTATTTTACTTAAATTCGCATTATGTCCCTCAATTTTTGTCAACTTATTGACGTAGTCGAAAATGCAGGTTGACAAGTGCTTAACTTAGATTAATAAAAAATAAGTTTGCAAACGACAAACTTGTGAAAATATAGTTCTAGAATCTATTAAAAAATGAGAAAAATTCTCTAAAATATAATTAAATAAATAAAAGTTTTTTTTTCTTAGGCTACAACCGTTAAACTTAAATAGGAAAATAACAAACCCTAATAAGCTGAAAATAACACACTAAAAACAACACAAACAAATAGTTAAATTAGACTGAAATAATAAAATACTATAAAATTACTAAGAAAACTCTCCTACATCACTTACAATCTTGATCTTTTATTTATTTTTTTAACCAAATAATGTAGTTGTTAGAAATTTATTTTTTAAAGTAAATAATTAGAGTGTCTATCGTTCAAACCAGACTCAATATATATTATACAATATCCTTACCACTTAAACTAAATTCAGAAGAACATCTTTATTTTCTATTTTTAAATAAAAAAATACAATTCACAAATGTTAACGTCATTAAATTTTGGACTTATTCTCTCTCGTCATATTGGATAACGAACTAACAAATCATTAGATAATAATGTGGTAATGCATGTGTTTTGGGAATAACATGATGTTTTAGGGTTTTAATTTTTTTACATTAAGCTTTATTTTTTTAAACAATATTTTTATGATACCGGAAATGAAATTATAAGAATCAATTAATAATGCATTGTCGCACCACCATTTGATATGTCAATTTATTATTTATTTTTTTCTTCAAATAATTTAGTGGTTATAATTCACCTTTTTCAAAGTAAATAAGTGGGATGTCCGAGGTTCGAACCCCGATCTCTGCATATAACAATGCAAGTCTCTGTCAACTGAGCTATGTTTACGGGGACGTCAATTCATTATTCAATATAATTGATACAAACAAAATTAAAATTAAAAAAATATTTAAGTGGCCCACAAAATTATGAAATCTGAAAAATTGAGGGATTGTGACATAGATTTTTTAAATAGAGAGATTAATAGCGCATTTTAAGTCTTTTTTATACAAATATTTCACTGGATGTTGTTGTAAAGAGATCAACATAGTCTCCATTTTTTAAGAGAAATTACTAAATTCATTTATTTATTTATTTTAATATTCGATATTGAGTGAAGTTTATGTTCTTCGGTTTTTTAGTTTCTCATTTATTTTATTTTAAAAAAATTTAGCTTATTAAAAATTCTTTTAAGATATAAAAAATTTAGCTTATTAAAAAATGTTTTAAGATAGATATTTAGAAATTTAATATTTTATTTTTAAATATTATTTATACAGTAGACTATTTACAACCTTTGTACTAAAAATAAAAATTCATAAAACAATTAACTATATAAATTAAAATTTGTGGTAATAAAATATTTGTGTGCCCCAATGATTTTATCTCCAATGATGATGACCTGATTTTTCTGTGATAATAGGAGAATATTCTTCTTATTTTATAAATTTAATAAATGTTATGAAAGCAAAATTGTTAATATTTATTGGCGTTTATATAAATGAATATTTGTTTTAATAAAATGGACAAAAAAAATCTTCTCAGGCTAGTTGTTGTTGGTTGGGAGATTCTTATACATGCTTTGTTTTTTTGGGTACGGTTATATATGCTTTATCTTTAGTGAAACGAATGAATAACATAATCTCTTCTTCTTCTTTTTTGGAAAGAAGAAATAAGATATTATTTTTGAATCTTCATTTGTTTGAGTATTACGTTCTTCACCATTATTCCATGAGGTGAGGCAATGGAAAAAGGTGTTGGGGACCTTTTGACCAAAACAAGTAATGTAAATTCAACATACCATGTGCATGTTGTGAGGGGGCCATGAAGTTAGAGAGAGAAGTATAATTGACTAGGAACTAGTGAGGCCCATGGCTCATATGGATACTTGTACTATGAAATAAATGTTACATAAACGACAATGTATGTAGAGTACAAAACTTATATATGATCGAGAATCTTAAATATATGAATACATATTTATTCAATATTTATTATTGGTTATATAATAAATTGCTTTGAGAAAAAAATAAATAGTAGTGTTTAAGCAACTAGCACATGCATGTGCATGCATGTCCACGCAGGACCAACTCAATATTGCTTATGAGTGTAAACTCTTAAAGTAAATTTTATAGTGATGCATTTTAAAATAGTGATGCATTTTAAAATAACAAAAAATTAGAACAAATCTTATAAAATAAAATTAAAATACGAAATTTTGTTGAGTCTATAGTTCGTGCTTGGATCACGGAAGATATGATACCTTCATCTTGATCAATTGAGCTGAGGGAATATCTAGAAATAATATTATATATTTATACCTAAATTGAAAAAACTATGCCTTTTTTTAACTCTATTTTGAAACCTAAAACCATAGCTTTGGTTGTTGGGATCTATCCTTTACGCACTTCACCATGTTTGAATTTTAACTGAAAAGGGCATCTATATAACATACGATGGAATTGCTTGCAAGACGGACTTTATCATAACTTCACGTCCTGCCTTTGACAAACATTTGGTGCTCCACGAATTGATGTTAAAAATTTAAGAAATATATTTAATTTGGGACTCAAATGGTCGCTTCATTCCTAGTTTCACATGCAATCTTAGGAAAAACACCTTAGCTTTGACAAAGATTTAGAGTTTGGTTCATGGCCTTCGTCTTATCCATAATGCGTATGTATATTCATAGTGCTCTTATTGAAATATATTCTTTGGTGATTATTAATATGGTTACTATGAGACATTTTTACAATCTCCATTTTGCTCATTTGTTATGTTCGTTTAATTGATCTTGCTTATTGAGATTGACCGATCAAATATATCTTTTGTGTGGCAAATAGGTGTGCTGACAAGTTGGTGAATCTGACCCATTATGATAATTTTGATATTTGGGAGTTGTTGCATCCTCCTCACCAGCTTCAACTTTTTTTTATTTGAATAAGCTAAACTAACCCACCCAAACTGACATCTAGAAGAATCGAACTTGAGACATTAAGGAGAAACAAACTTCAAGATCTTAAGCCAACAACACCAGACCAACCCAAATGAGACAACCTTCAACTTGTTACTTTATAATTTTTTTTTTTAAAAAAAAAAAAAAAGAGA
>Ga0099826_10003164_pt1 | contig 11058 bp, 16 predicted proteins | sample Mtrugardesep15_FD_76830 | JGI IMG/M metagenome (GOLD analysis project Ga0099826, IMG submission 76830) | Root nodule microbial communities of legume samples collected from California, USA - M. trunc garden sep15 | ecosystem: Host-associated > Plants > Roots > Nodule | place: USA: California...
CCTTAGAAGCAACCTCATCAATATCCTCTGACTCAGGTGGCCTTGGGATATGAGAATCCTCATGCTGATGTATGATGTATGGGTGTGAAATGGCACAACACCATCTCATGTATCTAGATGTCGTCTCTAGACCAGTCAGAGCAGGCTGGCTCAAATTGTGTTGAGTCGGTATATAATCAAGATAGTGCATGTAGCACTAGTTGATCACTTGCTCGATTGTCTCGGGATTTGCACTCTCATGTGGATGCCTGAGGATGGTTTGAACGTAACCAAACTAGCACATCACCTGATAGATATCAGAACTTACAACATCCGCATCTGAGCCATCCAAAATAAAGACTACTTCACTCGAACAAACATGTCTCACGGTGGGGGTGATACAAGTTCATGAAAACAGACCCAAGATCCAAATTATCTAAATGTGATCTTTTGGGATTTGTCACAGACTGACCATTCAGAGAAACATACATCATGGCATGTGGGTGATGATCCTCCCTATCTCTAACCCAATAATCTTTGGCCCTGATTTCATTGAAGTGTTGAAAACCCCATACCTGCAAAGTAAACAACATATAAATATTAGTTAAAAACATGAAAATACTTGTAAATAAAATAATCAATTCATTATTATTTATACATGTAACAAGTCAAGTATTTAGCCAACTATGAAGTCTTATAATGGGTTCCCCTGTAAGCTCCCCATACATAATCGGAAACTAGCTCTAGGCCACGAAAATACTGTATGTCACGTCCACAAAGTTTGTGTTCTTGTCAGAGAAGAGATTGACACCCACCAGATAAAGTATATAGATGTGGAGAGCGTAGTCTTGTCTCACATGTATATCATCAACATCACCCTCTTCCTCAACGTTAACTGCTTCATGTAGATGCTTCTTAAAATCTTCCTTAATTCAGCTGAAGCGTGCATGAGCACCCATTGTTTTTCTGACATGGTACTCAGCCTCATCCACTTCAGACCCAGTTGCTCGACAATCAAAGCAACAACCTCGGACATGGGAAGAGGAAGATCGTGGTCCAAGGGCCCTCAATATGTAGTAGACAAGACACATCATCAAGTGTCATTGTCATCTCCTAAATTGGAAGATTGAATTTGGACGCCTTCTCGTGTCATCTCTCAAAAAAAGAAGACAATAGGTCATGGTCAATGATAGGATAACTGATTGTAGCCACTAAAGTCCATTGGCTCACATGGCATATTTGAACCATTCCTCTTGCATCCTATCCAAAATTGGTTATTGTATAGCCAGTAGCTTTTTGTCGTTGTTCACACACTTTAAGTTGGCATGTCACTGCAAAAAATTAAAAACAACAATTAATACCATGATACGATGCAGTTCAGTTTACATAATTAAAAACAAACATAGCCTTCAGTTTACATAAACAAATATTGTACAAAAAAGTTAAAGTTAATGAATCTTACTACTCCCTCAGACATGTGATAGGTCACATGAAGATGGTACTGGGTGAGCGCATACACGTCATTTGGGCCATCAGGATAGTCATGTAGTTGTTGTGACTCCACCTCCACATGTGGCTGCTCATCATCATCTGCGTTCCCCACCTCATCTTGGTGCTGCTCGGATTGGGGCTCAGGTTCGTACACCTCAGGCGCTGGCTCAACACGGTGACCCCTTCCCCTCCCCGTGCCCCTACGCATTCTCCCTTGCGCTACATTCCTCTCAAACTACACTTGCCTGGCAGAAACAGTCATGAAAGGTATGTTGTTCTTAAGCTGGTCCAAGTGGTCCATATCTGAAACATGCAACATCACATATACATACAATTAACAAAAATCAACAAAAAAAACAAAAAAAAAATAGATATTTTGTGGTTCGGTTTTTATTTACCGAACTAGAAAAAATCCAGTTCCGCAAATATAATCTGAACAGGTCCAGTAACAGGAAAGAAATGCAACCCAAACATCGAGAAATCGAGGGAATGAGATCTTACCTTGTGACTGTTGTTTGAAAATGCTTGAAATATGATGATTTGAGCAAAAAAACGTCAAGAATCACACAATGTTAGGTGTTTGGATTTTGGGGTGTGAGAGAGAAGTTTGGTAAAGTTAAAATAGAAATTGTTGAAGTGATGGGATTCTGATTTTGAGTTATATGTATGACGTGTTTAGATTTTAGAAGCCGAACTATGATTCAGATTATATTTTCCGAACAAAGGGTAATTTTAGAAGTTAAAAAAAATATGGTGTGTGAGAAACGTATATGGTGAAAAAAAGTAATAGCCATGAAATTAAGGGAAAAAAAGGCCCCGTGGTATAGGCCTCATTGCACACCCTTTGGGTCAGCTCTTAATGTCATTCTAACTCCTACAAATACGGAAGAGTTTTACTTTTTCCACCCTATGGTTTTCCTCGCGCGCCCTATTTTTTTTTCCAAAAATACTCTTGGTCCGAAAAATAAAATCCGAACTACTTCCGGACAAATTCGTGGATTTTGGCACTTCAACCACCCTGATGGATGTTGGTGCCATTTTTGAAAAAGATGGTTTCAGAATACATAATCCGGAAATATGTTGAACAACCGGATTATGTAATCCAAAATGTGTAAATCACCCCGTTGAAAGTCAACAAATGGGGTGGAAAATGATGTTTCTGGATTACATAATCCGGATTGTGTTAAATAGTCTGGATTGTTTAATCCGGACTGCACTAGCACAGAGGCATAAGCCATATGTTTTGGCTGAGCCTCTGTTTTAGAGCATGTGGTCCAACATTTTGGCCTTTGACCAATTGTTCAAATCGGAAATTCAACTTATAACATAACAGTTAACGACAAAATATAATTTTAAAACATTTAAACATTAATAAAACATAATTATCCAGATGTTACATAACATAATTATTCAAAATATTTAAACAATAACATTAAGTAAACTACATTCAATCCCTTATAACTACGCCACCACCCCTACCACCACCTCTGCCACCTCTTCCACCCTCAGTAGCTCCCCGACGACGATAAACTTCTCCATCATGCACCTCTCTTAATACCCCCTCCAAATGTTGTCATGCATCAGACCCTCTCAGAACCAGATCACTGGACATCACATCGTAGATATGGTCTCTGATGCGGCTCAACCTTCCGCTAAGTTGTACGTACTCAACATCTCCATCCATCTCCGGTGGCATCGACTTCGGTACCGGGATATCAGGAAGAATCATGTGCGGATGAGAATGGAGATAAAACCACTCGATGTATCCATTTGCTGCCTCCACGCTATGAACTGCGTGCTCCCTCAACTGCTCAGTCGTCAGCGTATGATCAAGAGCATGCTGAAAGCGGAGTGAGATCTCCCCCAAATTCATCTCAGCAAGTGCAACCTCAACGGATGTCTCGGTATGGTCTAAACCCTCCCAAACTGACGAAGAACCCGCTCCAGCATATATCTCACTTGGCGGTCTCCGTATCTGAGCCATCCAAAGAAAAGGCTGACCCACTCAAACGGACGTACCTGACGGTGCTCTCCATATGGGGTCATGACAACGCTACTCATATCCAGCCTATCCAGAAGGTTCATGTAGTTGTCTGTTGTGGCTAAACCAGACAGTGGTATCAAAAGCATCGCGCGAGGGTCCTTATCTTCCTGATATCTTGCCTAGACATCCTTGCTTCACATACCTTGGAAGTGCTGAAACACCCATGTCTGCAGCAATGACAACCACATATAATTTATACAAACAATATACACTTACATTTAATAAAACAAAACATGATTTTTAATTTATACCTGCAACAGAGTCAGGTATCCCGACACCTGACCACAGTTCCAAAGTGCAGCCTTGCTAAGCTCCCTATATAAGTGAGCTAGTCTCGTAGCTCCCCATGAATAACCAGCAACAATATCTAGGTCTCTAAAGTACCTCAGGTAGACAACATCCACAGCAGTGGCGCTCTTGTCAGTGAAGAGCGTGATCCCCACCAAGTATAACAAATATATGCGGACAGCTTGGTCCTGCAACCTCTGCACCTCCTGAGTCACACCATACTCAGTCTCCAGCTCCAATTGCTCAAACATACGCTCCTTGAAAATCTTCCTCAAGTAGCTGAATTGACAATGTGCACCTTTGGTCTGATTCACCTCAAATAGAGCGTCACGCGGATTCGACCCCAAATGCTCCACCATCATGTCCACCGCCTCGTCCCGTGTGATAGTACTATGGGACAGAAGCATGCCATCAATGGGAATATGCAGCAAACAAGACACATCATCCAGTGTCACTGTCATCTCCCCGAACGGAAGGTGGAAACTCGAAGTCTCCTTGTGCCACCTCTCCACAAAAGCACATATCAGCCCGTGGTTAAGCTGGTTGTAGCTGGTATCCTGAAGCCAACTAACACCTATGCCCTGCAATCTAGCTTCCCACCACCGTGCAACCATGATAGGTATAGTATCGTCATCATGCATCGCCACTGAAAATAATAAAAAACAATACCTAAACATCAGTTTACACTCATGTGTTCACAAAGATTAACAACATATTAAAGTAAGCTTAAAATCAATAAATACCTCGCCATCAGTCACCTTCCTGACCACGTGCACAAAGATTAACAACATATTAAAGTAAGCTTAAAATCAATAAATAGCAAGCTAGTGTTGTGTGGGCCACCGGGGTAGTCATTCAATGGTTTAGGGTCCACCACACACGCCTCGTCCGCCTTCGCTGTGGCTGCGCGTCTTCCATATCCTCCTCCATTGCCTCATGCTCCTACTGAAACTCCTCCTCCTCCAATTGTTGCTGCTGCACATCCATTGCCTCATGCTCTGGTTCCGGTTGAGGCTCGACATTAGCATGGCGTCCTCTGCACAAAATAGAAGCAGAAAAACACATTCTGGTTGTTTCCGGATTTCAATTTCTGTACTGCAACAATACCGTCCAAAAAACGAAATTCGAATTGCTCGATACCAGAATTCTAAAAAAAATCAGACAAATTAACCATGCATGTGTACAGAAATTGAACTAACCTTCCATGAAGTTTGACAAGGGTTGAAATGCGGTCCTTTTTAGCAAGAAAACTTCAGATTTGGTGCAGATTTGTGGTGTTCGGATTTTGGGATAAGGTAGAGAGAGAGAGAGAGAGAGAGAGAGTGGTGGAAGTGAAACTGTAAAACTGTAAAAATGGGGGGTCAAGTTCCTTTTATACTTCGCAAATGTCCGGATTGTATAATCCGGAATGCTTATAAGTTTCCGGATTTTATAATCCAAAGGGCATTATGGTAATTTACATAGGGCACACGAGAAGGCCATAGGGTGGGAAAAGTAAATCTCAATACCGAAAGTGTGGGAAATTTGATCACAATTTTGCAATTTCAAAGATCATTTTATAATATTTACTGCTTATAGTGTATATTGTGGTTGTGGTTATGGATCCAACTTAACGAGTTATATACTTACTGTATGCAGTTCACTGATGTGACCTACAAGGTAGTACTCAAAGGCATGACATCAAGTGAGAAGAAAGATATATTGAATGGGATAAGTGGTTCTGTAAATCCAGGTGAAGTTTTAGCGTTGATGGGTCCCTCAGGAAGTGGAAAGACAACTCTTTTAAAACTCCTTGGAGGAAGGCTAAATCATGACCCCAAAATTGGTGGTTCTATCACTTACAATGACCAAACATATTCCAAGTTCCTTAAGAGCAGGTGAAAATCCAATGGCTAGCTAGGGTTACTTGCTTAAATATATTTTTACATGCCATGTGATTCTGAAATAACATAATCAAAAGTGAAACTGGAATATGATACGTCAATTAAAGACGCTAAACAACGTCTTCTAATACAAGTGATGAATAGTTTGTAAACAACGTCTTCTAATACAAGTGATGAATAGTTTGGTTTCCCTCATATAATGTCACAAGTTCGAGTCTTGTGAATAAAAAGATAGACGCTAAAAAAAAATTACCTTGATTATGTTCCGGTCCACTTGACATGAATTAGTCAGAGCTCAATGTGACTTACAATAAGCATATGATTGCAGGATAGGATTTGTGACACAAGATGATGTTTTGTTTACTCACCTAACTGTGAAAGAGACATTGACATACGCAGCACGGTTAAGACTACCGAAGACATTCACCAAGGAACAAAAAGAAAAAAGAGCTTTAGAGGTCATCTATGAGCTTGGCTTGGAGGGGTAAATGGTCCCATAATAACCATTTGTTATAAGGATAAACAATCATATAAGCATTTCAACAAATATAGAGATATTATTTCTGAGTTATAAAAGCCAATAGTTTTGTATTGTATGCATGAAAACAGGTGCAAAGATACTATGATTGGCGATTCGTTTGTTCCCGGATTATCTGGTGGAGAGAGGAAGAGAGTTTGTATTGGCAATGAGATTATAATCAATCCTTCCATTCTGTTTCTTGATGAACCAACATCTGGTTTGGATTCAACAACAGCCTTAAAGATTGTTCAAATGTTGCAAGACATAGCAAATGTATTAATTTCTTCTCATTCAATTCAACAAGAAAAAGAAAAACTTGAACCTACTATTGAATATTAATTGATAGAAGAACTAAAATTAAACCATCATAGTATATTCTAAACTTTTAGGTAAATAACATTGCAAAGTGACCATCATGAGTGATGACAATGCCATCCTTCACAATTCAATTCAAATTATTTTGGACACTCCATGGACTTTTGTTGCATTATTACTATAGACATCCCAATATTTTAAAAATCGGACCGGAGATTGAACCGGTGAAACCTCTGGATCATAGTTCAATTGGTTTAATTGGTTCAACCATGGTCCAATTTGATTTTACCTATTCACACACATGTTTAATTCTATGCTTTGCTGATGAGCCAGCATGGTCTCTTCTCATGATTAACCTGTTAATTATATGGCAGGCTGGAAAAACAGTAGTGACAACAATTCACCAACCATCAAGTAGACTCTTTCACAAATTTTACAAGTTGATCCTTCTTGGGAAAGGGAGTTTGCTTTACTTTGGAAAAGCATCAGAAGCGATGAATTACTTTCAATCTATAGGATGTTCACCGCTTATTTCTATGAATCCAGCGGAGTTTTTGCTAGACCTTGCCAATGGAAACATTAATGATGTTTCCGTACCATCAGAGTTGAAGGATAAATTTCAAATTGGAAATGAAGCACCAGAAGTAGTCCATGAGGTAACATTTCCCTTTTGCCTTTACTACAACTATGCATTACCGACACTTCGGATTGAATTTTAATATCATTTGAAATTTCGAATAGAGAGGATATTGAGAGAAGATTTTCCCATCTGACAAAAGATGAATTTTAACAGTGTCTGGTGGAGGCATATGAATCTCGACTTGCAGAAACAGAGAAGAAAAAAATAATTGTTTCCGTGCCAAAAGATGAAGCTTTCAAGACCAATGTATGTTCATCACCTAAAAGACAATGGGGAGCAAGTTGGGATGAACAATTTTCCATACTTTTTTGTAGAGGAATCAAGGAAAGGAGGCATGACTACTTTAGCTGGTTGAGAATCACACAAGTTTTATCCACTGCAATCATCTTAGGATCACTCTGGTGGCAATCAGATGTTGAAAACCCAAAAGATCTGCAAGATCAGGTAAATTGTTTCTGTTATAGACCAAAATAAACTAAAATAAACTCTTTCCACGCATAATAAGACACGAGCCTCTTACCTTAACATATAAAGATTTGTGGTTTGCAGGCAGGACTACTTTTCTTCATTACTGTGTTCTGGGGACTCATTCCAGTTTTTACAGCAATGTTTACATTTCCTCAAGAGAGAGCCATGTTGAATAAGGAACGTGCAGCAGATATGTACAGATTAAGCGCATACTTCCTTGCTAGAACAACGAGCGACCTTCCATTAGACCTGATATTATCAGTGCTTTTTCTACTTGTTGTTTACTTCATGGCTGGTCTAAGACTAAGTGCTGCACCCTTTTTCCTCACCATTCTTACTGTTTTCCTCTGCATCATTGCAGCACAGGTATGCATTTCAAAAACTACTAAATACAATAAAAACTAAAGTCAGTGTTTTAAGAAATCAAACCAAACAGCTCAATCGGTGGAACCATGAACCATCCTTTATTACGGCTTGGTTATTATGGTGGTTCTATCCCAGATTCAACCTAGTTCAAGCAGTTTAAGGTGGTTGAATCATGACCTAGAGGCTGTGTGGTTCAGTTTTTCAATTGACTACAATAGCTTAGCTTAAAGTGCTAACAATGGCTGGTTGTGAAGCAGGGTCTTGGACTTGCTATCGGTGCTACGCTTATGGACTTGAAAAGTGCAACAACTTTGGCTTCAGTAACTGTGATGATCTTCATGCTGGCAGGAGGATTTTTTGTCCAAGTAAAAACATATAAATTTTATGATCAAATAGTTGACATGGATAATTTTTCCAGAATTTAACATGTGGTACTTAATTTTTCAGAAAGTCCCAATTTTCATTTCTTGGATCCGCTACATGTCTTTCAACTACCATACTTACAAACTGTTGCTCAAGGTGCAATATGAACATCTCACACCTATCGTAAATGGAGTCAAAATTGACGGTGGTTTGACAGAAGTAGTTTTTCTGATTGCCATGGTTTTGGGTTACCGTTTTTTGGCATATCTTTCGTTGCGGCGAATGAAACTTCAATAGAGCTCAGAAATATCAAAGGAAAAGTAGCTGCTCACATGCAGGCAGTATAGAGTACCAATCAGTATGGAGTACCAATTGACATGCTTGTTAGCATTGGTGAGGCTGAAACTTTTAGCCTTTTTTTGTTCCATCATGTTTATATTGTATTTCATTTAGCATTTAAATGCAATAATGCATGCATGCTAGATGTTATTGTAGACACATCAGTACCGGGAGATTTTAAAGGGATATCAATAAATAAACCCAATATGATTCCCCTGATGCCAATTTTGGTGAGCTATTTTGGCTTTAAAAAAAATATATCAACCCAATATGATAGAGTGTAAAAGGGAGAAATCCATCAAAAAATAATCAAAGAAATAACAAATAGATTTCAAGCATATATCAGCTTTGCATTAACATCCACTGAATATTGTTTTGCCACATCCCCCTACTTTTGTAACTACAATTTAAAATAGATGTTGTGACATGGAAAAATAGAGGACTCTTGATGGATGTCAATGCAAAATATATTTACACTAATAGTGTATTCCAATTAAACTCATAACAATTAAAGAAAAACATTCAAAGATCAAAGGAGAACATCATCTACATTGATTTTGTGTGTATGTAAATTGATTGATAAAATGCATAGTTACAGAAAGGAATATCTTGTATAAATATAACTCTTTGTTTTGGATAAAAGAAAACTGATGATACAGAGATCATTTACATTTCACATTCACAGCCACTCACTCCCAAAATCGGATTCTATGCAGTTCACGCAGCTAAGCAACCTTGTCCATTAAATTGTAATGGAACAGCTCACAGTTCCAGCTTTACAAAATTTGCTTTTAAATACATCTCAAGATTATATGTTGTCTGATCGAACGCCCTAGTTCTATAACTGTGTAAATGTGAGGAACCCGTTTCCCTCCCCAACAAAAAATAAAGAAAAAAAAAATAATGTTATATGAGATAATACATATAGACTCACGTATCAAACAAATTATAACACTCATGCCAGTGTTCTTAACCAACCAAGCAACCCAAGCAGCATGCCATCCAAAACAGGTGACTTTTTCTCCAACCCTGTTTTTTAACAAAAAAAAAATATCAAAATCAATGTTAAAATTTAACAATATATTTAATTGAATTTTTTTGACAGATTTCAATTGATAGTTAAGAGTACTAGTAAAGAATTGTAACATAATATATTAAATGAGTGTTTGAATCCGCATTGAAAATAAACAAAAGCACAACAACAGTGAAGGTACAGGTTGTAGCTTCCCACGTTGAAATCTTTTGGATGTGGTTTTAGGATAATTCCAAACATGCTATAAATATGTTCAATTACGGAAAAAATCACAAATATTAAATGATTTCTACACTTTCAGCATAATAAATATTTTTTTCTTTTGATCATTATATACTTTCAATTTGAAAACAGTTTACAGCTATGGAATGTGAGAATTCTGGCTTACCAATATCTGCAGCTACTCGATGTGCACACATAACTCCTGAGAAAGCTACGGCAATAACACCTTGTCCAGGGAAGCAACTGTCTCCAACACAATAAAGACCATCTATACTCTGAAAGCAAGTTTTATCGGGTTTTAATCAGTGTACTCTCAAAGCATAGCATAGCATAGCAGAATGTTCTAGAACATAACCTGTCATTGAATCATTATTTTAGAGTAAACTTACTGTTGTGTTAAACGGCATTCCTAACAACCCCTTTGGAATGCTGCGTGGCATTGGTCCATAAGTACCCTCATCACGGGCTAGGTATCGTCGATGTGTCTTTGGTGTCCCTACCTAGAGTTAGAATTGGGAGTTAACAGGTTTAGGAAAAAAAAACATGCACGTAAATAATAAGGATTTGGCTTACTCGATGTCTCAAACCATTAATGAGAAAATAAAAGATATTACAAATTATGTCTTCTAGGGTTATATAAACAATAAAATGAAAAAATCTTTTAACAATGTATGGAGTTGCAAAAATACAGCAAAACTAATGAGGTCAGAGGTTTTAGCTCTACCTCTATAAAATCGATGGATGCTCGAAGACCTGGAAACAATTTCTTCTCTAATCTGCTTATGATTTCATCTGCTACCACCTGCTTCTTTGCCTCATACTCGATTCTTGACAGACCCTAGAACAGAAAATAACAACATGTTTTAAATTTTGAGATTTACATGTATCAGCAAATGAATAAAACAGGAGGCACGGCATAAAAATGGTAGTTTTTGAAGTAAAAAAAATACACAAAAGGTGAAAGAATTCAACTTTATTTCACCGGTAACCACTACTTGGTATTGCTTACCTGCCAATCGTCCATTGAAGAAGTTGTGAATATATGAAGGATATGACGACCTTCAGGAGCTAATGATGAATCAAGTATAGTTGGTATACTCAAAAAGA
>Ga0099826_10003165_pt1 | contig 11056 bp, 5 predicted proteins | sample Mtrugardesep15_FD_76830 | JGI IMG/M metagenome (GOLD analysis project Ga0099826, IMG submission 76830) | Root nodule microbial communities of legume samples collected from California, USA - M. trunc garden sep15 | ecosystem: Host-associated > Plants > Roots > Nodule | place: USA: California...
GTCAAAACAAACACATACGAAAGAGGATCTTACCACTGTTTTGATCCAAGCACTTTCGAAACTGTCCGGAGGGTGAGTTTCTGTGAACATACCACTCTCACTCCTCTGTTATATGTTGTTGTTGTTGTTATATTATTGCAGAATAATTGTTCAATTCAGGCTTCTAATGGACACATTTTTTTGCAGGATAATTTTGTTCTTGAGTATGAAATGGTGGAAAAGAGACCGTCTTTGCCACAACATTGAGGAGCAGATAGAAAACCCCTTCAGTGTAAATCTTTTTATGTATGAATATAGTTTATTATCAGGGAAGCCATTTTATATAAGCATTAGTGCTTCAATTTGACAATTATTAGAGTATGAATATAATTATCTCTTAGATTTTACTAAATCTCGATCCGCTGAGAGCTGTTATCTTGTTGCCCAAATGTGAATTGTAGTTATATTAGAGTAGATGCGAGGTTAACCTAACCTAGCTGTTCTGTTCCTGTCTGTCGAACACACCTAATATATTATCATATTGTATGCAGTGTCTGGTAGTTGATCTATAAAAAAATAGTAATCTTAATGTTGAGAGGAATATGCTCCAAGTAGGGAAATAAAATGGATTAGCCTATGTTATTTTCCTTCGATTATTAGTACACATGGTGGAAAAGTGATGATTACACTAGTGCTACCAAAATTGAAGCTGCATTTTACCACAAGACTATGGAACACCTGGATTTCCAGTTCACGTTGGATATGATTTTCAGTTCATGTCTTGAAAATCAGTTTTGTAGAAGAACAATGACCGGAGTGGTAATTAAAGTTTGAATTGCTTCTGCAAATGGAACTTACCTTTGTGTTTTTGATTTTTTAGATTCTCACAGCAGCTGAATGAACCTACATTCAGCGTCTCTAAATGATCTTGGAATTGTACTCTTTGTAAATTTTATTAAAGGTCATGCCTTCATAAGTCGGCAACACATGAATTTACCATATGTCCGAAGAGCAATGATATTTGAACAACCATTTGCTAACAACTTTTATGTTTTATGACAACCTCTCATTTCTCTCTTCTTATTGGTTAAAAACAATGGTGAGAGAAAAAGGAAGAGAGGAAAAAAAGATGATATGAGTATGAGAGAGAAAATTGTTTAAAAGTTGTCACAAAATAGATGTACATATATCATTTCTCATGTCTGAATACAACCTTAGGAACCAATCAAAAGGATAACAGCTGTGGATGCGTTTTGAAATTTATAAGACAGATGGTAAATGAATTGACTATGGGCAGCTCTAATTTCAGAAGTATAATTTTGTAACACACGGTTCGTTTTATCAAGATATATCCAGATAATGGTATGCGATGAGTAGGTTTACTGAAATTTGAATTTGAAGGAACTTAAGCGTTTGTATACAAGCCAACAACATTAACATGTTATGGACCTTGTTACAACTGGCAGGAAGTAGTCCCAGCAAGGTCAATCAAAGAAAGGTGCCCTAATTTCGTAACCTCAGATTCTCCTACAAGTCTTAAAAATATGCATGATTATGAGTGTGGTGTAGTCCTTAGCATGCCACTAGAAGATCCATTTAGGTGGTTTGGACTAATTGTGGTTTTTCTTTTCTTTTAGCTTTCAAAGAATGTTTCTCCCCTAGAATATGCAGCAAAACGGAATTTCATTTCAGTAAGAACTTACAATAAAATTCATGTACTCCCTCTGTTTCAAAATGAGTGTCATTTTAGCACAAATAATTTGTTTCAAAATGAATGTCATTCTCACTTTTCAATGTACTTATCAATAGGGAAACTTTGAAATCATACTCAAATCACAATTAACATGAGCATAATGTTCTTCAAGATATGCCACCCCTGTTGTAGTGAATGAGACTATTTACTATCAGGATTTGGTTAGTACATTTGAAATTCCACCTTATTTGAATAAATTTCCATCAGCCTACAGGTGCTTTAAATTTGAGAAGCAAAAATAAAAGTGAATCGAGAGAACAAACATGGTTAGTACAACTCTGCTAAATAGCATACATTTTCTTAAATTCATTGTTCATTAGCTCAGAATCTGAAAAAGGTGTCGTTGAAAAAGACTTTGATTTTCTCTCCATTGAAGATTTCCTAATGTTCCTCAAGTTTGATGCCTCAATTCGATGCTTAATGACCCAATAACACATAGTTCCCAAAGTTGTAGCCATTATAGTTGCTCCTATAATGGTAACAAAAATTGCCAACCATTTTTCTTCCTTTCCAACAACAACAAATGACAATGCTAAAAATGCCGCAGAAATAAGCACACAAGCCAACCACATTAGCTTATTAATTATAGCCGCCATTTGTTTCTTTGCTTTGCTTTCTATAACAACAACCGAAGTTTGAACAACCACAACAGCCAGAGAAATGAAGAGTGCAATTGAATCAAATACAAAGAAAATTATAAATGGTGCTTCTGGAGATATATTTGCTTCACCAAGTATCATCCCTTCTGGAATATTGTCTGGATCATCGACAAATTGACCAGGGACGGAGAAAATCGCAGCAAATGCAACCGTTGCTATTAGTACTGCCACAACGGTTGTTGAGTTTATTGCATTGTTCAGTCCTTCTGTATTCATCTTGTTGATACGTTTTGCAATCCCTTGAACACGTTTTCGTGTCTGGCGTGTGTGTTCTAATTGGTAATGTACCTCGTGCTTTATGTCGCTTACAGTTTGCTTTAACTCGCGAGCTGTGCTTTTTGATCCTTGTGGTTTTATGGATTTTGCACTTTGAACACCATGATCTAATAGAATGGCTTTAACATCCTGGTTCCCTATTTTCTCAGCAGTGTCTACTGCTGTTTCACCTGATCTGTTAACAGCACTTATATTTGTTTCCTGTTGTCCTAGAAGCATCTTTACAATCTGCACAGACAAATTCACATATTTTAACCTCTCAGAAACAGATGTCAACAATTTTCCTTTTCCATTGTCAATGACCGATTTCAAAATTTTAAGTTGCAGAAAGTAGCTTATGGATATGTCATAAGCTGTTTTCACAAGCTCTTCCAAATAGTTTTAGACGTGCTTATGCCAGAAAACAAACTCAAATAATTCAATACAGACCCTAGTACCTAGTATATGTCTATGGAATTTTGACAAGCATTATGTAATTTACCTGAGTTCTGGCTTTCCTGGTTGCTATATGCAATGTTGTGTTTCCTTTAGTATCAACCATGTTTATTGTTGAAGGATCTGCTTTTATCAACGCTTCCACTACCTCAAGATTTTGTCCCTTTACTGCCATGTGAAGTGCTGTCTGGCCCTTCTTATCAGTCCTTGTTGCAACTCCCGGCTCTTTCTCAAGAAGTGCTTTAACAACCTCCAAATGTCCATTTCTTGCCGCAGAATGAAGAGCCGTTTTCCCATTACTTTTAGCAATGGTTGCCAAACTACTTCCTGCTTCCAATAGGAATTTCACTATCTCAATATGTCCTTGTGTTGCAGCTGTATGCAAAGCTGTTGTGTTTGATGGATCCACTGTCATTGACAATTCAGGATGAACCTCCATAAGGATCTTCAATATGTCTGCAACAAAGCAAAAATATTTCAGATAATGAGATTCCCTTTAAAAATGAGTAAATAGGCATTCTAGTCATTGAAATTGTAATAGTTGTTCAATTTAGTCCCTCAAATTTACTAAATAGCAATTAAATCCCTTAACTTAAAGAATATCAATCAATTGCGCCAATTTATCAAGATACTTATTTAATAAACATCTATGGATCAAGACCAATGAAATACCTAAATATTGACTTGAGTAGTCTCTTACAACATGAAGACGAATGTTATCAATTAGCGGCCATTGCAATTAGCAACACTAAAACGCTATAGCGTTGCAGTATTTGAACATATTGTTATTGTTCCATGATACACTAACTAGTACACATTGTTGGCAAACAGTGGCTAGCATAGCAGAACTTGAACCAACTACTATTTTTTGCGATGTGTGATTGACAACACTGCTCAAGACAAGCATATAACCTTTAAAATGAAGGTGTTAAATTTGAAGGAGAAAAAGATTAAATTGACCGACATTGTTCAATTAATGCGACTAAGCTGCTATTTCATAAATTTGAGGCTAAATCGACTAATCCTCATAATTTCAAGGACTAAAATGCCTACTTACTCTTAGAAATCACATGGAACAAACAAATAAACAACAAAGATGTTGAAAATACCTATATCCCCTTGTTTAGCAGCAATATGAAATGCATCAAAACCATTTCTTGCTTTAATTGCAGCACCAACAAGATCATAATATTCAATCATTCCCCTAACAACATCAATATAACCATACTCAGCAGCAACATAAAGAGCTGTTTCTCCATCTTGGTTCTTCCTAGCCAATAATTCAAGCAATTCATCCTCTTGAGCATCATCAAGAATATCCCTCACAAAATCTAAATTCCCTGCTCTTGCTGCAGAATGCAAAGGTGTGTCATCCCTTTTTCCTGTCAATTGTTTTGTCATTTTTTTCCTAGGTGTGTGCACCATTGATGTTGCCATGTTGGATTCACCCGTCTTGAAAAATCTCCTATCAAAAACTTTCTTTTGTTTCTTCTAGCAAAATCCCATGTCAACACAAGCATCTTTCACAACACAACAACTCATAGGGGAATATGATCATCAAAATCATTGTGAAATCTGATCACAACACAAAAAAGAATAACAAAATATGGGTTAAAAACATTGCACTAGGTTGTGTTTTTATAACATTATCATTGTTTGTAAAAAGAAAAAGAGAGAAAAGGAAGGTTTATATTCAGAAGAATCAAAACAACCCAAAAACAAAATTTGGAAAAAAGACAAAAAAAAAGAAAAGGCAAGAATAGGTTTCATTGTATTGGTTAAAACATCATTATGGCTAAGAAATGATAAATGAAAAAACGAGCTTGAAGATGAATAAAACCTTGGGGTTGAAGAAAAAACCCCCTCAACCCTTTTGTGCTAGTTTCTTTCTACCACCTTGAAAACTATAATAAATAACAAAGATTTGGTTTTGAAGGAAGCAACATCATCTGCAAAGGTGGTCGGAAATATTTCGAAAAAATATATGTTTGAGAGAGACAGAAAGAGACAAAACCCGTAGGTTGTTGTGGCCAATGAAATAAGAGAAGAAACTGAAATAAGAACCACGCACGCAGAACATAATTGTCTTTTTTATTTTTTCCTTATTGGCGCGAGGGGAAATGCTCATTAACGGTTAGCACCAAATTTTTTTATTTACTTTTACTTCCCCGGTTAATATGTGCAATATTGGTCACAAATTATATGATTTAATTCATTTTTTTCATATGATTTAATTCATATACAACCATATGTGTAAAGAATTTTTATGCTCGATCATTATATTTGCCAGATTATTATAAATATTTGAGTTTTCAATAATAAAACTCAAATATTTGTGTTATCCAAAAAAAAAACTCAAATATTTGAGTTATAGTCCATAAACAAAGTGATAAGCATCGTTTGAAACTCACACACATAATTACGAGATCCTGTGTTCGAGCCCTAATAAAGATGTTGGCCTTAAACTCACACAGATCCCATTTTCCTATTGATAATACTTTGATTATAATAATTCTCATGTTGGAATGGACACTTGTCTTAGAGCATTATTATTCGTGAAATTAGTTGAACATATTTAAAAGTTTTTGATGGAATGCGTTAATATTTAGAAAATATAGTTGAATTGTTTAAATAATTAAAAAGTGAACTAATATAAAAATAAGGTGAATTTTATGCTAAAGAGTCTCACATCGAAATTATGGTATCAAAGTCTCATACAAGATTTATTAGACAATCTGTCATCAAGTTTTTCGACCGAACCACCCATCATTTATGTCCACGAACCAAGCCTAATAGTGTTGGTCATGAAGAAGTGTGTTAAAGAGTCTTACGTCAAATAAAATATGGTATAAACATGTATTCATAAGTCAGTTTTATAAATTTGTGTTAGACTGAATCATAATCTCTAAAAGTCTATTTAAACTACTAAATTGAGTATTATGAATGTGTATGCAAGGACCCACATGGCTTTTTCATTGTGTTAAAGTGAAGGTCTGAAGGAGAAGATTTTGGTCTCTCACAAGCTTTCCATTGGTAATATGAGTTATCTTAATGTCATCTTTGAGTCTAATTATTAAAGGGATTGTTGATTTTACTCACTGATATTGTTTTATACTTTTATAATATAATGAACTAGGAATCAAGCGACACGATATATGAAGAATTTTTTTATTTTTTTTTATCACAATTTGATGGTTACAAATTACAATGTGTAACTTCTTTTTAGAGGAAAATTAATATGGTTGCTCATAATATATCTAGATAATCTATATACTTGTCAGCCGGCCAACTTACTTTGTTCAATGCTCCTAATTTGTTCATTATCCACTTGATTCAAGAAGAAATGAAATAAGTTGATCAATCCGTAAAATAAAGTTTTGGGTATCAGAACAAAGAAAAACATGTTGCAGTTGAAAATAATATTCATATTCATTATTCAATATGTTAGATTTTACAAAACAACAATAATGGGTGGGAGACTATAATCTGTAATATGTATAGTTCCATAACATATTTTTATATTTACGTGTTTACTGTATTTGCACAAAACTATGCATGTAATGTACCCATTAGTGCAAATCAGATGTAAACCACCGGTAGCGGAGCCACAAATTTAATAGAGGCTCGACAAATTTTTTATCACAAAACGTTACTTTCTTCTTGCGAATAATTTCACATTTTCTGTAGATAATTTCACATTTCCTGCGGATCCTAAAACCCTAAAGTATTACCTCACCTGAGAACCTAAATTCTTGGCAAAATCAGCAGGAAATGTGTTTCCTGCAGAAAAAACTAAAAGTTCTAGTAATGACTGAGCTTGCTACAAAGAAAGTTAGAACTAAGTCTAGGCTAGTGCCCATGCTAGCTGGGGGTGGCTCCGCCCCTGCAAACCACGTGTAGTTTAAACACAAAATAATTTAATCTAAATAAAAATAGTGTAAAATGCTGGAAACTTTGATGAAATTGTTGGAGGGGTATATGTCAAACATATACTGCATCTCTAACCATCATGGTTTGCATTGCATGGTATTTTTTTTTTTATCTCTTTATCTCCTTAAATGATAAAGAGATTCAACACCTCCAACCATCATGAAATACAGGTCAATCAGTTTCAGTCCATTTGGCCATACCAAATTCAACACCTCTCCCTAACCAATAAATATTTGCTCTTGCCAGACCAACTCACTTGTGCCCCACCTTGGTTTCTGACATATACTTCATCTCTTTTCCCTTAATTCCTTCGTGTCTAATGACTGAATTATATTGGCTATAGATATTAGATTGTGATCCTTAGTTTTTGGTCAAAGCACTAAAATATAAAAGTCAGGAGAGACCTGAACCAATACAGCAAAGTCACAATGTATAAAACCTATGAAAAGAAAAATCGAGTATATCCCAAGAAAGGAAGGGTCTTAAGAAAAGAGGTGTCAAAGATCACCAATATACAAAAAAGACTACTCAGATTATGACAACAACTACTACAAAACTACGCTCTCTATGAAAATTTGAACAAAAGTATTGATAGTCGCAGATATACTTTGCAATTGAACCAACTATTATGTATCTGTCAAGACAACTTTGACCTTTGGAGGAACCCTTTTGAGCACAAATCCCCATTCCGGCTGAGTTAAAGTTAAAAGACTTCACTTTATTCACCTGCTTCTTCTTCTTTTTTCTCTCTGCCTTAGTGCTCTCGGATAGACTTGGGTAGTGCTGCTCAAAGTCTGATAAGGTGGCTTCAACATGGTCTTCCACCTCAAGTCTCTTGTCATGGCTGAGAGTGTCTTCCGTCACCTCTTCTACTTCATCCCCCCAAAATTTAGAAAGAATCTGCACACTCTTAAAGGCTGCAACGGAAATAGAGGAGTTGGAAGCATGAACCAAGGTTTGGTTTGAAGGGAGCTTGTCAGTTGTCAAACTAGCATAAACCATTTAAAAAAATGGATGCGTTTCTGTCAAAAAAAAATTGAGATTTTATTTTAGAGAATCGAAACTGAGACTAGCACAATCGAAATATCAAATCAACATTACTAGGCCAACTCAAATATAGAAAGGTTAAATATGTTTTTGGTCCCTATAAAATTGGGAACTTCTAAGTTTAATCCTTACTTAATTTTAATAGGTTTTTTAGTTCCTACAAAAAAGAATTACTTCTAATTTTAGTCCCTGTTACAACAATGTTTGTTTAATTATCCTTAAATTCTTAATTTTTTGAACGATTTTCTTGAGACAAGTTTAGAACATTATGAAAGGTTCATTTACTAAAATTTATAATATTTTAACATGAAACGAATTAAATATGAATTTTTTAAAACGGCAAAGTTAAAGATAAAATTAACAAAATCTTGACGTAGAAATCAAATTTTGCGACAATTTTTTGCAGAGGAACTTTTAGTAATGTTCTTAACACGTTTGTAAAAAATTGTTCAAAAACTCAAGAGTTTAAGCATAAATTAAACAAATTTGAATTGAGGAGGGACTAATACTGAGTGCAAAATTTTTTTTTTAGAGACTAAAAGAACTATTAAATTAAGTAAGGACTAAACTTGAAAGATCCTAATTTTATGAGGACCAAAAACATATTTAACCAATATAGAATTACTACCTTCGTCCTTAAATATAGAAGGAGAATACTTAATGTAGCGAAATATTTTTCACGAAGGACACAACACCGACTTGCATTACTTAATTAATTCAGTTTCTCTCTTCATATGATGTGTTTGGTCTCTAATATTATTTCTAGCCTTCTACGTCCACAAGATCACGACCACTTCAACTCACCGAGGCACCGTCGATGGTTTCATGGAAGCCACCATGACCTGCAAAACATGCTTGTTTTCTAACTAGGTCAATCTGAACTGCTATCAATGTTTATGAAGCTGAATCTTATTGGTTCAATATGATGATATAGCATCACATTCTTGCAATGGAATGAGCTATGGGCGTGGTTCATAATTGCTTGGTATTACGGTTTTAGCAACATTCTGTTTTTGAGGACACACGTAGTCCCTTGTTTTCTTTTTCTATTTAATAATAGTAGTATAGCAAACAAAAGCGTCTTAAAAAAACATAGAAAACAAATAAAATTATTGAAAAAAGTTGGATTCGTGAAATTCGCGAGCTGATCCGTCGCGATATATAACATCGTTCAATATAGAATATTTATGTCAAAATCACAGGAATAAAAAATTTGTATACAATTATTTTTACAATTTTATCCTTAAGAGAAAAAGTTAGTTTATATTTTAAACATATATAGTACTACCTCCGGTCCTTTTTATAAGAGATAAATTGATCAACTAAAATTGATGTATTTGGTTCATAATGTAGACTCAATATATTAGTTTTTGTTGACCCATTTGTCAGGATCACGAGAATTTTAAAAATTGGTATTACTATTAAATTTATATATAACTACTATTGTTTTTACAATCTTAATTAAGTCAATCATAAACCAAACAAGCTTATATAACTTAAAATTCAACTATTTTGATTCATGAATAAGTTCAACGAAAATATGTTTAAATTGGCACGGATACACGATTTATTGTTGCCCTAACCGGATAGGAAATTCAATCCCGCAATTCACAAAATTTCGACATTTAATGTTTATAAATTTCACATCAAACCATTAAGCGCTCATAACTTTAATGATGAAGAAACACAGTGTACGCCAGCAAGTTCATAAATTTAATGTCTATAAATCCCAGCAAGTTCAAGTATATGGCATTAAATTGGTTAGGAAATTTAATAGATTTTTCTTTGATCACAAGCTGCACATGTCTACCTGGTGATGGGGCCCACCACATGGATTTGGCACACGCAAATGTTCCGTAACATGAAAAACACTTTATTCATCAACCAACCATACCGTATGACGTTTGTTCTGTTCTCATTTCTCTTGTTGTTTTAGTTCTCAACTGATTTTCCGCTTTTTCAGTTCATTAACTTGTGTTGTGTTGAGATTTTTCTGGTTTGGTATCTGTTCCTTTCTGGTCCAATGTTATTATTCTATGGTGACATGCTTCTAACGTTTGTTATTGGTTTGTGAAGTCAGTTTTATATTGCTATCCCAACGTCATACATAAAGTGCCATATTTTATATACTAAGTTCGTTCTCACCAACAACAAAAAAACCAAGAGTTTCATATCACGGTTATTAAGTAATTGAATAGCACAACAACACTCTCATGGTGGGGAAAATCTGCATAGAGAAAATAAAGGAATTTGCACGGCATAATAATACTCTAAAATCAGAGATAAAATCACGATTATTGTTCAAAGACAACCAGATAATGACACTACAAAATTTTATAATACATAGACTACTCTTTAAAACTCACAAACTCGGTGCAACACCCACACCCTCTAATTGATCGATGGATCTTGTGATGGAGAACTAGAGTCGTTTTACAATACATTGGTCTCCCTCTTCCTTTACAATTCTAAACAATGTGATTTTCTTTTAATACTTGTCTTTTCAACCAACATCAACTGCTAATATGATTTATTTATTCTCGTATGTATATGAATCATAATATCAAATATATTTTTTTTAGAAAAATAGTTCAAGGGTGAGTTGAAACTTAAAACGACATTTACTTACAAGTGTTGGATCATGGGGGACTCCGTAAGATCATTCACGTTGAATTAAGAGCAACTAGCAACTACACAAGCAAATTGAATATTATTTCTTTATTCAAAATCTTAACACATTAGATTTATGGATCCTCTTATAAAATATTCAACTTTTATTTATTTTTTAAACAATGTGAGACTTCCAACATCACACTTAATACATAACAATATCTTATTCAAATGTGAATCATCAATTGAGTGAACTCCCATGTAGAAAACACAAACGCTTACTTGTAGGTTGTCAAACTCTATTAACTCATTATTTGACTATATATATATATATATATATATATATATATATATATATATATATATA
>Ga0099826_10003166_pt1 | contig 11055 bp, 3 predicted proteins | sample Mtrugardesep15_FD_76830 | JGI IMG/M metagenome (GOLD analysis project Ga0099826, IMG submission 76830) | Root nodule microbial communities of legume samples collected from California, USA - M. trunc garden sep15 | ecosystem: Host-associated > Plants > Roots > Nodule | place: USA: California...
ACGACATTGGTCAACTATAATGTTATAAGTTGCTTTTTTCTCTCTCTATCATAAGTTTTTTTTTTGTTTTTTTATACACTTGCAACATTATAATTAGTCAATATCATCAATATTAGCAAGAGTTGTGTCTCTCAATGTTCTTTGCAATCTTGACTCTTCTTTTTGGTGTTGTAATCTTCATGTTGTTAGGTTACATGACATTTTGTATCTCTGTTCCATCGTTGAATTTTAGGTGATAAAAAGCAATTCTGGCGCTTGAAAGCCATGTTTCAATGACTAGCTAGACTATCAAGCATATTGTTATAGGGTTTTTCAGGTGGGGGTTCTTTTCTTGCTCGCTATATGGACATGTACTTTAAACGGTCACTTCATGTCGGACCAACAGTGCTGACAACATTGTGTTTGATTATTTGGCGATAAAATAACCTATTTAAGTAAAAGATTAAGAGTTGAAAAAGTTAAATGTCATGAATTCAAGTCAATGTTAATAAAACTCATAAAATAATTAATATATTAATAATTGTCTTTTTAAAAAAGGTAAATTTTTTAACTTAGTTGGTAGAAACAATGAATAATATATATAAGATTTGAAGGTCAAACCCCGACCACCACAAAAAAATAAAATTAAACGTAAAATAATTAATGTTTGCTACAATCACATAAAAATCAGTTGAACAATAAATTTAAATGTAAAAAAAATAATAATCATATTTTGAGTTGAAAGACACAAAATATAGCTCTCGATTAGAATGAATTTAACAGTCAAATCAATTTTATTTAAAAATATAACATATAATCATTTTTGTCCTTAAATATGTAATGAGTAGTCACAATAGTCCCCTAATGTATCGAAGTTCAAAAACAATTTTTGATTGTGCACTACGTTAGTCAAAATAATCTCTAACGTTAAAATACTATGTTAATACTGACATACCAGTCCGTCAATATACTTACCTACCGTCGTATCACTTCATATAAGTATTTACCTTATTGTCATACCAATCCATATAAGAAAAACATCATAGACTATTTTTACTAATGAAGTGTACAATAAAGAACTATTTTGGAATTTCAAAATATTGAGGGACTGTTGTGGTTACGCATTACACATTCAGAGATAAAAATGACTATTAACCCATTATGAAAATATTTCAAGTCCAAACAAGAGTGTATAACTTTGATTAATATACCTTAATGCTCATGAGAATATAAGTTTGTTACCAACCCTAGCGAGCAATATTGCATGAAGATGCCTTGAAACCCTAACCGAAATAAATCTCGAACAATAATTGAACTAGGAACATGTGTTTCTCAACAAGGAAATAGAGGAGATTCAAAAAATCATAATTGTCATCATCAACCCTATTTCTCCATTACTTTTATTTTCTTACAAAACAACAAATCTTGTGAATCTCCCCAATTTACTGTTTTAATTAGGTTTAGTTTAATTTCCAAGTCGAAAACAAAAATCCATGTGAAGATAATAACTTACAACTTTATTAATTTAAACAATTTGATGCAGTTGTCGAATTTGTCATCACTTATCATCATCCTGACTATATTGACATCTAAACGAAAATCACAAGCAATTTTTTTTTTTGTGATGAACAGAAGAAAATATTATTAATTAAGAAAAATAAAACTAATTTGGGTGGCATAAACCTGACCCAGAAAAATACAAAGTAATTCATAATAGATTATAAAATTTTACTATAAAATTTTAGTTAATATATCTAAGGTTTAAATAATAAGTGAGTTCTCAATTGTGTTTCCACCGAAATTGACATCGAAAATAACTGAACCTGAAACATTAAAAGGAACACACTTCCAAATCCAAAGTCAACACCAACAGATCAACACAAGTGAGTTCTCTTAAAAGTGTTGTAGGAAAAAATATAAACAATAGCATGAAAGAAAAGTAACAAATTTTATTTGTTGCTTTGATATATGTAAAAAATAAAAAGGAACAGAGAGTAATACTTTCACATTTGACTTTTATTGTTATTTCCTCTTGCAGTTTTATTTTTCAATACATAAATAAAAATAAATCACTCTTGAATATTTTTATATCACGGAGATAGCAAGAAAATAAAAGAAACTATCTATAGATTCGTACAAAAAGATGAATTGATGTTATATAAAGGTACAATATATATTTTGTTAAAGTATATTAAGAGTTTAGTCTTCAAAATTCCGTAAAAAAATAAGGTATAGTCTTCAAAAAATAAGATTTATTTAGGCACCTCCTATTTTTTTCACAATAATAAATACTTTGGACAAAACAATAATAAATACTACTCCTATTGATGAGTTTTGTTTTTTGGAAGATCCTATTGAAGAGTATTAGTTACAAATAAGAATAATGGCAGTAAAATAATTTCACACAAAGGTAAATATTTTACATGAAAACACATACGTGACAAGAGCTTTTATTAAATCTTTCAAAAAAAAAGAGCTTTTATTAACTGTAACCTCAAGATAGTGACTTTAAATTCCCTGAAGACATTTTTAAAATGATCATCAATGTCATTTTAATAAAAATTTCTCTCTTCTCCAATTGTTTTTCTTTTTTTCAAATATCAACAGAATATCATATCTCCTTTTAAAAAAAACATCATATCAAATCTTTTTCTGAAAGAAACGATTAGGGAATTTTTTTAATGAAAAATAATAGCGTAATTTTTTTTAGAAGGTTTATGTTTCTTATATATAATGTTTAGAGGACATGCAAAAATATGATAACCTAGGAAAAAAAAAATCATACAAAGATGAATATTTTAATATCTAAGTAAATGGGGAGTAAAAATATATCATAAAGTAGAAAAAAAAAATCATAGGGAGACTGAGCATCTTAATTAAAAAAAAAACATTATCATCTAAATTGTTTTGAATAATAATTTTGATGTCATATAGTTCTTTTAAAAAAAGTTTATTGGATAAGAAAACAAAGTTGTGTTTTAGAGCCCACACTTAAGCACGCGAGGTATGACAATTAAGCGTGAAGAGGGAGTTTGGTGATGTGTCATGGTGTGCTAGGGTACATATGAAGATTGCCAAGTGGCATGCTTTTCTCATTAGGGATAAATGCATGTCCAATTGAGTGGTGCATTTGTCTCCAATAGGATTTAAATAATCTTTTGTAAATAATTATATAGATTTCTTATATTAATCTTTTTTTACCGTAACTATTGTCATGTATTTGATGCATATATTACTCCATGAGTAATAAAAACCATATGCATGATTTGACCCAAAAAGAAAACCATATGCATGATTGTTTAGTTACTTATATTAAAAATGAGAAATTAATTCAATATTTTTAAAATATAAAAAATATTCAAAATCTATACCTATTTTATTTAAGCCTAGTCTTTCTTTCTTCTATTCTAAACTTTATTTCAATTTTTTATTTTTTCTACAATATTAAACTAAATCAAACTTGTTCTTTTTAATAAACCAATTAACTAGTGACAAAAGACAATTCATAGATATTATTTATATTGAAAAAAAGGACAAACAACACTAACTTGCCAACTCCACGCTAGTACGATTATACCATTTTGCGGTCAATTTTTGCGGCCAAAAGAACTAACAACTTCAATACATAGAATTGCATAATTTTGTACTTGAAATTTTTGTTCCCCCCACCACATCCTCTCTCTCCCCCTTGGATGGATTTCTCAATATAGAGGGGTTGTACGTTAAGGTTCCTATAGATGATAACATAGCACGTGAACTAGATAGTGTATATACCATACATGCATGTGCTCACAAACTAAAACGACTATATATAGCCAATGACAATGCTTGCTTGGAAAGGTTTGCTATCAAGAGCTATATAGTGGTGTATTTTCTTCGTGATATTACTTTTCTCCTTTCCTTATAATCATCAAATCAAAATGCTAATACAATATTAGGGTTATCTCACTAGGGCATTTCTCCATTACATGATCAATTTGCTTGGTAGGGGACACTTTTGATTTTATAACTTCTAAGCCACAGATGTAGAGAGAAGGCATGAGACATGAGAGTTCTCGTTCATAAATAAGGCCACTTTATAATTAATTTGGATTATCTAACCATTGGATTATCTTAGCCATTAATCTGTTGACCCAAAAATATCTTTTTCTATATATAATGATACGAAGAATATCTGTTTGATATCGATAACTCTGTGTATAGCCACTATAGCCACGTCGATCAGTTACATCATGCATCTAGCCTATGCAAATCACATAAATTGGTTAGTGCTTTTGATGACTAAAGTTTGTACAAGGACATGAAAGTTATATACAATTATACAAACACGTGAGATATATACTATTTAAGCCCATCCTCATCACAAATTAAATATGCGTCACAAATGAAATATACCTGCAAAATCATATACACCAATGAATTTAAAGCATAATCTAATAGACACCAACATGTGTGTACTTCGGTTACCCTGGAATCGGTGGGCTGAAAATTCAATCTTCAATCTTGATGATATAAGTTTGATACTCTGAACACATTGGATGCACTCGGTGAAATTGGTTTTATATTAAAATGCAGTTAGAATTTACTGTTCTCTAACATACTTGTCTCACTCATAAGTATATTTTGAAATTAATCACATGAAGCAAATAGTGAATTTTTATTAAATGTAAGTGGTCAACTTTTCTTTTGATTTTCACTCACATTGTATGCCACTTTATTTAACTAAATTTTTTATCTTATTGATCTAAAATATTTCTAAAGTGGTGCAATTTACTCTACATCACCAAACTCTCATTTATTTGTTGGATTTTTAGGAAAGATTAATGACATAACTAAAATGAGGCAGAAATTCATATGTGTATAACAGTATAAGGGTTAAAAATATATTTAATTCAAATTAAAAATATTATATATCTACAACTTTAATTATCGGTGCCTTGGTAAAAAAATATGAGTTGACGTATATATGCTCGTGAGTCTAGCTTAATTGATATGGATAATGCATTATAATATAAAGGTTTGGGATTTTCACTTATCACCTTAAAGGGTGAATTTCACATTAGACTACTTAAAATAATAATAATAATAATAATAATAATAATAATAATAATAATAATAATAATAATAATAATTAAGGGTGATGGGCATATGCGCATCAATACATTTGTTATTGTTGATTTTCCATATTGGGGTAAGTGCAATACATGTTCTAAAATACCCAAGAACGCCCAATTTGATCATAGGGATGATCTCTTCTAACTTTTTTTTTTTTTTAAAAAAAAAAATTGTTGATTTTAAAGGGAATAAGATACTAATAATATGGATAATAATTTGGAGTTCGGTTGAGAGGTAAATAAAGTTTGATAAATGATTGTTCTATTCAGAAATTGAATTTGAATTCTTTTCACCGGTTCATCATTCGGTAGAACTTATATCTTAACCACTTGAATTCAATCACTTGGTTATTGAGCAAATTATCTCTTCTAACGTAACATAAGATATTGAGTGAATTCCATCATAAAAATGCAGTAGCATTATAACTCTTAAACTATCAAGCCCGAATACTTCAAAATAGAGACGTACCCGTATCGGATACCGATACTCCACGGATACTCGCGGATACGCACACACGAATTATCAGAATTAAATATTTTAATTTTTAAAAAATATTTTATGGAATACTTATAGGATACTCCACATATACACAAGGATACTTACAAGATACTTCATAGATAAATATCCTAGAAAATGTGAAGGGTAAAAAAGTGAGACAATGCAAAAATTCGGTGGAAATGTATATGATTCAATTTTAGGCATGCATCAATAGAATTTCTCGATGAACCACTTAAAATTATATTTCTTGTGGATGAAGGTAACAAGAGACGTGATTTAATTAATCAATATTAAATAAAATTTATGTTGAGATATTTTAATGATGTTTCTCTCGATATCCTAACATATGAAAAAATAATATGGTTTATAAGAAAACTTTACATTTTTTTATTTTGATCACAGATATTATTTTTAAAAAATGGTGACTTTATAATAATATAATAATGAAGAGTAATCAATGCTTATTTTCTTCAAGTATTTTACATACATATAAGTTTTAATATAATTTTTTTTGTTAACGTATATTAACCTTATCGTACCCTAAATTTATAAAATTTCGCGTAGCCACGTATCTATATCGTATCGTACTCGTATTTGTATCCGGGCTTCATAGCTCTTATGAGATGACATTGTTGAATATGCTTAATCATATCCAACTCAAAGAGATATTGCCTCCGTTTTTAAATATAAACAAAATTAACTTTTTAGGTTCATTCATTTAATGATGTATGTGGTCCATATTATGAACCACATACATCATTAAATAAATAAATCTAAAAAGTAAATTTTACTTATATTTAAAAACGGAGGGAGTAGTGTATATAGATGCACGTGTATATGAGACCTAAGTTATATCAAATACTCCTACATATGTTTTGAAATAGTAAAATCTCAAACTCAGTAGAAAGTCATGAGCAAAGTGATGTTTTTGAAAGGTAAAGATCCTATCATGGAAAGTTTCTTGTATTGGATAAAGCAGACAATAAGTTGTGGACTTATTAGCACATTTATAGAAACCCTCTCATGCAGCATCACTTTCATGTCTTATAAATTTATGACAAGTTACACTCAAGTCAAGGTCTATACTTGCCCCCATCGTTTTGATTCAATATCTATGATACGAGCACCCTATCAATCTAGCACGTAAACTGATAACGAAATTTCACAGATGGAATCTCTTGAGCTCGATGAACCTTCTTCTACAAGGAAAAAAAATGGTAGAAGGAATGCATATTTATGGTGTGGTGCACGGCTGAAGACAATTTTCTTACCAAGAAGAATGTTTTCAGAATATTCTTTGCGTTAATCATTCGATTCTTAGAGAAAATAATAGATCTATAATCCATAATTCAGTAAGAAGGTAAATGACCAAAAATTAATATTTTTAAGGTATTGATTAAACAATTAAAAAGTTTTGCATATAAAAACGATATGCATTTGTTAATTCGACAAGTATTTGACTTATTTTATCAACCATTTTTTTAAAAATATTTCTTAAACAATATTCTTAAAACAATTGTTATCATGAACGTGTTTTACTACACCCATGTGTCATTTCAAGTTTATTATCGAACCAGTATCCTTTTTAAATTAGTTGCATATAAGGGTAAGCCACTATTGATACCAACATTTATGGATTTTCTTTACTTTTATTTTTATTCAATGCATTTTTAGTCACCATATTTTTGAAAAAGGCTTTAATATGTATTTCGTCCTTGTAATTAGAGGTCGTTTAAAAATTGGTCACTGTAATCGCTAATCCTTGCAAATTAGCCTTGCAATGTTTAATCATTTAAAATTTTGTCCCTTGACCCAGTTAATCACTGCCAGGTCATTAATTTGATGAGGTGGTACCGTTAAATGATTCATACGTATGTGAAATGACCAAAATGCCCTTAGTTGTTATAGTTAAACAGGAAATGACCAAAATACCCTCATCTTTCATCTTCTTCTTCCATTGAGGATTCAATTGCGGTGGTTCCATTGAGGATTCAATTGCTGCATTTCAAGTACCATGTGGGGGGAAAAAAAATCAAATTCTTAGAATCAAGAAAAACCGAAATTTCCAAGAATCTTTATCTTCTTCCCTTTTTATCTCCCCCAACTTTATATTTAGGAAAAAAATTCAGCAATGAAAAATCTTCTTCTTCCCTCACACGGATCTATTTGCAACTTCATTTGATTGAAAAAAAATTCAACAACTTAATTTGATTGAAAAACACAAATTCAACACAGGTACATGTATTTGAATTCAAAGGTTACATAAATTGAACACAGGTTAGAGAAATTGAACACAAATTGAACACAAATTCTGGGTTGGGGTTCAAGGAACAAAAGTTAGAATTCGAAAGTTACAGGCACAAATTCGACCATGGTGGTAAACTAGAACAATAATCATGGTAGTAATGTGTCGTTTCCGCCGTTTCTGTTTATGCCGCTTCCGTTTCCGCTCTCCTTACATCTTACAAACCCTGCTCCGCCGTTTCCGTTTCTGGCTTCATCTTCTTCCTTTTATCTCAAGATCAGAAAGAGAAGATGCTGAAATTTGCTGAGAAAGTTGGGCGGAAGATGCAGAAAAAAGATGATGAATTTGTTCATGAGAATCAGTACTTTGTTTGTTAATTTTCATCTAATCAAAGTTGTTGAACTAATGGAAGGGGTGATATGCTAGCGGTACCAAATTTGTTGCCCAGAATCTCGATGGTATAGAAATTGGATTCTACAACTAAAATTGGATTTTGCTTCCACACCTTCATTTCCCAATTCAACTATGTTCCTTTCTTCCTTTATAGTTTCCATCAAATTCAATTTCCCTAGTCCATTTCCCTAACCTAATTTCTTCGAATCCAACCAAATTCATTTCCTCAATTAATTTATGAATCGAATCCCCTTTTCATTAGGTCATAAAAACACTGTTTCAATTCGAATTCATGCCTGCTTCTTCTGACAGTGATGATGAAGAAGATAAAGAAGATGCAACTGGGAAGAAGAAGAAGAACCGTACAAAATTTGATTTTGGTTTTGGAAAAAGGTTGCTACTTCATCAATTAATGACAGATTATGATGTTGTTATCAATGGTAGAAGAAGATGAAAGAGGAGGGTATTTTGGTCATTTCCTATTTAACTGAAACAACTAAGGGCATTTTGGTCCGTTCAAGCCAAAATCTCTTGAGTCAGACTGCCACATCATCAAATTAGTGACGTGGCAGTCATTAACTGGGTCAAGGGACGAAATTTTAACTGATTAAACATTGCAAGGCTAAAAAGTAAGGATTAACGAATACATGGACCAATTTTTAAACGACCCCTAATTGCAAGGACAAATAACATATTAAACCCTTTTGAAAAATTGAAGTTTGCATGGTCTCTCTATTCAAAAAATAATTTGTTTTCCCTCTATTTAACTTTTTTATGAATTTTGGTCCTTGATCTTTTTTTTTGCCATTTTTTAAGATGTAGCTTATTCATTTATGATGTGAGAACATTTATTAGGTCACATTGATTATCCATGTTAGCAAAAATACGACTAATAAGCGTTGACACATCATCAAAAGTTAGTGAATGATCACCTATTTATAGGTGGTGAGTTCGCCAAATTCACTCATCAAATTACAGCTTGCCTAGCGAGCTAGGTTATTATGGTGCATCCTCAAATACCCAAGTCAGGTAGTTAGAATGGACCACTTGCCCTCAATGACACATAGACATCCCTAGTTACACTGACACCTGTCGCATGTGCACCGTGAAAACGTCATGTTGGATCCACTTAATATCACTTAGCGAGATCAAATCCGTTTACCGAATTTTGAATTCGCTCCTAGAATACCAAATTGCTTGACAAAATCCAATTAATGATTTCTTTCACACGAAGCAACACTCTTTATAAACACTTTTAAACTCCGAAGTAACATAAAAAAATACTCCTAACTAACATATAAACGCACATGCAGTCCTATTTCTAACATATGTGTGAATTGTAGAGAAAAATGAGGTGTTACAAGGATGAAACTGAGGCACAATACCAATGGGTGATTTAGAAAGAAAAAAACCTAGCATTTTATAGTAGTTCCCAAAATCAAACTTTGCTGCTTAATAACTTATTAAGAATATAGGAACACAAAGACAAGTAGAAGAGGCTAGCTAGGGCTCCAAATAATACCGATAACAAGTACTATTAACAGTACAAGAGAAGTAAATTATATATATAAAAATGACAAAACTACCCAAATATGGGTATAATAAAACTCTCTAGCATAGTACTGTCTAGTTAATAGTAATATGTCTTAAAGTAGTCTACATCTAAAAAAATAATTTTTGGGTGGTACAACACTACCTCATAACCACCTCAAGTTATCATGGATCCACGCCCAAGCATCTTCACTATCCTTTTTTGCGGTGTAGCTTTTTCTATGTAATCCTCTAAGCTCATCCTTCCATAATATATATTCAAATAAGAAATGTCTGTCTCTTATTATATCTCCATTGCCAAATGTGTCCACTTCAATTTAAACTTGTGATAATGTTGTAGATAAATGCGACTTTTGATATCGACTTCAATTAATATTAAGTTTGGTGTTCTTTTTGTATTTTCCACATGACATCACTTCTACCATATAGGATCAAATTTAGGAGTTAGGAAGATGCTAGCTTTCACTCCACTACTGGTATGCCCTTGTGACCATCACGTGGACAGTCCCTACATGATTCAATTTCCCTTTCTTATTAAGATGTCAGGCTTGCACAAAGTGGTTCTCCAGTTCATGTCTACATCGGCACCAAGAAGAAAGCACTTTCATAAGACACAGACATGATTATTATCGTTTTACCATATATTGCACCCAATCCCATTAATTTTTCTTCATCACACGTGTCTTATAATAATTAAGTCATGTATTTTTTTGGTTGAATTTGAATCCTCGTATATACTACCTCCATCAGCATGCAATAACTTTAACCAAAATTTATTTGCATATAACAAGCTAGATTATTTCATCGAAACTATGATGACACCAAAGAACTAAAAAAATCAAACAAATCTAGAAAAAGAAGACTATGTTGACTACGATGAAAACCATCCAAAATGAAAGTAAGTGCAAGAGAACATCAAGTATGATTTCAAGATAAAAAATCAAAACCACTAACTTATAACAGAACTGTTTTCTTCTCTTTAAATGAACACAATTGCAAAGCAATATCACATCTATTTTTTAATCTCTAAGAGATTGGTTGACAATTCTTAAAACCTCTCACCACAAGCAATTGATATATGTATAGTTGGTTAATTAACTAAATATAAAATAAATAAATTTTAGAAATATAAGAATATTATCATTAATTGTTTTCATGTGTGACTTAAAGAATTATGTAAAATACAATATAAATTTATATATGTAGTCAGTAATTATATATATATATATATATATATATATATATATATATATATATATATATATATATATATA
>Ga0099826_10003167_pt1 | contig 11054 bp, 4 predicted proteins | sample Mtrugardesep15_FD_76830 | JGI IMG/M metagenome (GOLD analysis project Ga0099826, IMG submission 76830) | Root nodule microbial communities of legume samples collected from California, USA - M. trunc garden sep15 | ecosystem: Host-associated > Plants > Roots > Nodule | place: USA: California...
AATAAATAGAAATTCTTATAGAGCCAAACCTCAAGTTTGCTAACATATTTACTCCAGATCTGCCGTGGCCAAAACATGCGTGACTTTGGTATCTCATTGATGTCTTCCAGATAATCTCGAATAATGTTGGTTTTCTGCAATCTCAAAAGGTTAACTGGACGTAAGTAAATATCCGTGAGCATATTCTTTTGCTATGTGTTACATTATTACTATCATGATACCTGAAGAAACAAACCCATAGAATTTGAAAGTTTGTCTGTAGCCAGATCTTCTTTACCAGAGGCATAGAAAAGCTTTGATAAACCCAGCCCAACAAGTCCCGCCACATAGTGACAATATTCATCGTAGTCATCAACTGTTTCTACCTGCAAATTAGAGAAAACTCTTGGCATAAATCAAGATGATCTTCCTAGTTAAAAAACATGGCAGAAATCCCTGTGAAGGATAGATCTCTGGAAATAAGAACTTGAGATAGATGCATTGATAGTAGTATGGTATCAAAGTACTACAAAAATGTTGCATTTCAGTAGCACTACATTACTGTTTGTCCTCATGACTTTTGATTATATTGCCCTCCCACTAAATCATAAAAATCAAACTACTAGATAGCCACAGCATAAAAAAGAATAACAAACCGTATAGCACCCCGTCAATCACAGACGTTAACCACATTAATTGTATCTAAACAGTTATTAAAGGAATGTATGCAGAACAGAATACATGTATAATAACTTACCTCCTTGCAAATGAATTTCGCCATTCCAGCACCCATTCTTTTTGTAATGTCCTCAATTGCATCCTGATAGCTGCAAAGATCATTGGCCAGCATTTAATTTTTCATCATAGAGTGCACAGTCATGACTCTAAGCACATACACCTATGAAAAGCTACTAAAGGGAGTAAATCTATAGTCCACATGGCACATCTTAAAGACCCACATTAGTTGTTAAATACCTTTAATTCGAACAACAAAAACACCCAGAAACATTAGATAATGAGACCTTTGAGTTTTAGGTTTATTTACATTAAATCCTACCAAAGACCAAGAGGAATCTAACTAGGAATTTGCAGCTCAATGGCATCAGATGAAAAAATATATAATAGAGAAACCAATATAATATAACATGGAAGCAACTGATAATTATAAACAATCATGAACGCAAAGCCCCATCGTGATCCATCAATCTGTAGTCAATAATCAATATAAAGTATAAATATTTTAAAAGATGCATGAATTTGATTATCACACCCACAGCATACCACAACCCTTTCAATATCCAAATTTTTGCATTCCACCCAGGAAACACCCAACTTCCCCTCCGGTAATAAAAACAATAATGGGTAGATTTTTAGAAATAAACAGCAAGTCATAAACCACATGTATCACGAAATATCGAAGTATGTTCCAGACAGATGTGCAAAGATAAGAACTAACTTCTTTCCAAGTTCCAGAAAAGCCTTTGAAACATGATGAAACTGGTCCATAAGAACTTTGTACTCCTTCGTGCCACCTTGTTACATTAAAAACAATAAACATGTAGATCAGCATCAATAAAGTTTGAGGTATGTTACCTTAAAACCATTTTCATGAAAATTGACAAGGGTTGTCTCTAAAATCACTAAAAGCAATCGATATGGGTGGGAAGTAAGAAAACAGTTTAAAATCCAATCCAATTTCTGAAAAACAATTTAGATGTCACCAAATTGAACTTCTACATCAACAATTGAAGGATGCATACAACAGGTTGGAAGAGAGTTGTTAAAATTATATCGGATCTTATCTTACTCAAAAAGAAATCAGGATTTTTAAACAGAAAGGAGCAAAAAGAGAAAGCATACTCACACCCAAAGTGCCAATCATTATCATAGATGTGACGATGAAAATCTATTAGTATGGGAACCTTGACATCTGTTTCTATGCTTGTATCATCCTCTGCCAAAACAAGAAGAGTTACAAAAACATTAGATCCTCTCAATTTTTGAAGAATGGAATTTCAATCAGAATGGTTTGAGATTCAAATATATAAAATTCATATTCAAAAGACAAAACACAATATAGACAAACAGTTTCATTACAGGGTAATATTACAAACTGCGTGTAATTGGCTTATAGTTTCTAAACTAGTTGTCTGAGTTACATCAATCAGAGTATTCCAAAACCAAAATTTTCCACAGTGCAGGGATGATGATATTTAGAGCCATAGTTACAGCTTTTTTGTGAAAAAATCACTTTTTTTCAACAAAATAATCACTTTTAGAACTTCTCATCCATTTAATACAGATTTTCAAAAAAAAATCTCAAAACTACTTTAATTAAATGAGAAGTTGTTTTTAGTAGTTTCTCCAGAAAATCATTTTTATAACTGATTTTTTTAATTGATTTTCATTTCTGTAAACAAACATAAAACAGCTTCTGTTTTTTAAAAAGATATCTAATCTCTTAATTACTTAATATCAAAATCATTTCTTTTTACAATCTGGCACTAAACCTCACATAAAATCCAACTCTCTTAAAAATTTAAATTGAATTAACAAGCTCCTCAATTCGTCGTTGGGCCGGGTGACTTGCATTTTAGCCAAATTCGTTCGAGCTATGAAGTGATTGTGTTCGCGGAACCGGTTTACAATTAGTAAGACAATAATTTAAAAACCAATGATATCTATCATCCATCAGAGGTTAGAAAGCAGAAAAAGTAACGAACCAACGGTATCAAGAGCACGAAGAACCAAATAGAATATGCAAACCTGCAAAAGCAAAATACAAAGTTGAGAATCAGAGAAACAAAAAGCATAAAAAAAAATGAAGAAATTGAACGGTTGAGATGAAAAACTAACAGCATCACGAAGCTCAGGACCAAGCTGCTGAATAACAAGACCGAAGCTTCTAGAAACCTTATGAAGCATAGAGTAACAGAATCCCCAATGCGGTTCCGGTGGGATCTGCTTCTCTGCGTTTCTGGCCGCGATTTTGAGCTTAAGTAATGGAAAAAAATCATCTGGATTCTTCAGAATCGCTTTTATGCTTCCCATCTTTTGTTTCTACGAATAAGCGATTATTCTCTTCTCTCTTTCTGGAAATGGAATTTGTTTGTGTTAATTTGGATCGTTAATATTGAATTTTTGTGATTGTGATAATTTTGGAGATTGGTGATGGTAACTGCTATGTATGTATTTGTCGTTAGGGGAATTGGTTTGAGATGTGAAGATTCGCATCCACACTATCTCTCACCGGTCCTCGCTTGCTTGGTTGGGTTTAATGTTGAGACTTGAGAGAGCATTTTTTGTGTAGCTTTATAAGTGTGATTTCATTTTTTATAATTCTTCATTATCACACGTTTGAATAATATCTAAAAATGAAGTAGCTGTAACAACCCACTCTCTAGCCCTTTTTTGTGTAAAAAAAAGTAATAATATGTGATAACTTTTGTGAAAATGTTTCTTTTTTTTTTATTGGTTAAAAACAATAAAGACAAAGAAAAAATAATAATAATAATAATATAATGTGAGTATGAGAGAGTTGTTTATAAGTTGTCGCAAAATAATTATATAAATATAATTTTTATAAAAACATTCTTTATGTTGTGAAAATAAAAAAACATTCTTTAGAATTAATGTCATGCCACCATTTCATTTAAAACAGAGTGTAAGATCTATATAAATTTAAATTAATAATAGTGTAAGTGTTAGATAAAGAGTGTTCTAAGTATTTTTTAAAAAATTTGTTAAAACTATAACGATGACATAAGTCGTTTTTAAGTGATAAATGTTAATGGTCATCTTCATATTTTAATGTTAAAATAATGACTTAATTGAAACTAGTTTGATTAAATCAACATAAAATAAATATGGAACTCTTTTTGAACCAACATTAATCAAGTAATCATATTAGTCGTATATATGATAAATGTCGTGAGTTTTCATTTCTAAATAGTAACCTCGACTATCGTTGAAAACTTGGAATTTCTAATAATTTTAAGTCTTCGTTCATGGTGAACCACTTATGAAGTAGGTCTAGTGAAGAACTTGTAGTGTTTAAAATATTAAATATCTTGGGTTAATTTTAAGGAATATTTTTTTGAGTAATTTTAAGGATTTAATTTATATATTGCTGGTACTCCCTTTGGTTATGAAAAGAAAAATAAAAAAATATCGAAGGCAATGTAACTAATAATTGTTGTAATTTTTTAAATATTTTACAAACGTACACTTATAAAAAGTTGTGAAACATTAAATATATTTACTAATGTTAAAAAGACAATCGTTAAATAAGAGGTAGACAAATATTTTAAGCATTAATCACACCTTAAAAATTGTGATATTTTTCTTATAAATAGAACCATAATTTTTTAAAAACAAATTTCTTATAATAAAGACCGGGGTGAATATATAATAAATTTTCATTGTTAATCCATCATAACGGCTGGATGATTAAAATGTTTGACTTCAATCATAGTTATTTTGTCATCAACAAATAACTACTTAAAAATTACGTGTTTGATTGATTGTGATTTGTTGATGTTGTAGAACAGGTGTTGTAAAATAGGTTTATTAAAAAATAAACAATATTTTGTCCATATGTTCTTGCTCAACTAGTAAAAATGTCATTGTTAGATCATATGTCATGACCAGAGTTCAAACTCCGGCACCTCCACTTAAGTGTGTAGGTTTATAATAGCTTTGTTATTTCATCTATCTAAAAAAACACTATTTTTTAAACGAGGATGGTTACGGTTCTTGATAATTTTTTGTCATATACATGTTTTATGAAACTCATTGATAGATTGAATTTTATATTTAAAATATTATTATAAATTATAATTGAAATATGATATTATATATAGTCAAATTCTCTAAAATGTCAAGATAAATATACAAAGGAAGTTTAATCTCATTGGTTTATTAGTTCGTCTATTCATTTAAACATTAATCATATTACTTATTAAAATACGTTCATGTGAAACAGACTTTTAAATAGGCTAATAAGTCATATCCAAATTTCGAAAGGTCGTGCTCATGCCTAAAAAGTAGGCCTATGACAGTCTACAGGTAAGGTTTCGGCCTTAAATGTTGGGATTTTAAGAGGTGTTTTTCAAAATTTTAATAGAGTTTTAACATTATAGTTTTTCTTTTTTAAAATGTTAAACTAGACTTTTAACCCGTGCGACGCACGGGTATGCACGGATATTCTCGACTATAATAGAGATCAAGGTCGATCAATAAACGCAAATTAGATTATTGGAGATACAATATTACAATCAAATGATAATTAGAAAATTATAAAGAAAAAAGATAAAAAAAATACAAAATTATATTGTTGCACGGGTCAATTTTATTTATTACTTTTATAGTTAGACATAAAAAATTAATGCAGTTCATGATTCCTAACAAGTTATTTAAGGTAGCCGAGTTTGCATGGAAATTAGGGCATTATGTTTGTAAACTATTAAATAAATGTACAACAACTTGTTAAAAAAAATCTACATAAACAATAGGTTAAGTTGTTGTAGACCTAATAAAATTAATAAATAATAAAGATAAGGATTAAGATATTTATTAAATTTTTGCTTTGAAAAATATTCATGGTTATTGGAGAGTAATGAAAAACATATGTCATGCAAATTTAAAGCCAAAATATTAGGACAAAGTTGTTGCAAACTTAATAAAGGATTAGTGAAGGAAAAAATTAAGTTAAAACTTAAGAAAATTAATAAATAAAGATTATACCGGAGGTTCTTCAAGTTATTCAACTATAACAAGTTGGTTTTTAAGTTGATCTTTTTTACAATTAATTAAAAACTAAAAATAAGACCTCGTGAAAATTTAGTTTTATTTTAGGAATAAAAAATTAGTTTTGTAAGTTGCAAAAATTATAAAATAATTACTGATGTCGTTTTAATTTTAATTAATAAAAAACATCTCTTTTCTACTGTTTTATAAAAAATAAACGATTTTTTTATCGGTATAAGACAATAACCAATAATTTATCGGTAGAAGACTTCGTACAAGACACTTCACATATGCATGTAAAAGTAAAAGTAGTATATAAAGCTTTTTTTGAAAGAAAGTATTTTGCTCAAAAAAAGAAAGAAAGTATTATAACGTTTTATTATTTTGCGAATCAATGGTATGGCCCACGTCGGGATCATAGGTTTTTTTTGTTGACAAGATAAAAAAAAAACTTAATTACACTTTTGGTTTCCTAAAATTTTTAAAGTTATGATTTTGGTCGCTAAAAAAAACAACTCTTTCAAAACCCCCTAAGTTTATTTTTTGTTGCAATTTTAACCTCTCATAACAATTTTAGCCCCTAAGTTTACTTTTTGGCTCAAAATTAGAGGGCCTGAAAAGTAAACTTAGGGGGCTAAATTACCATGAGGGGTTAAAATTGCAACATAAAGTATACTTAGGGCTTGAAAAGAGTTGTTTTTTTAAGAGGTCAAAATCACAACTCTAAAAAACTTAAAGAGTCAAAAATATAATTAAGTTTTTTTTAATGCATCAATCAATAAGTTAGGCATATGAGTTATATTTTGCTGTCGACCAATATATATTTTATTGTTTTTGACAAATGCTGTCGAGTAGTATAGTTAATGTTGCTATTTTATTTTTCACCAAAAATAAACAAGGTTGCTTCCTTAAAAAAATATATTAAACAAGGTTGCTATTTTGTCACTCTTATGCGATTTCAATATAACCAAATTTTTTTTAATAAAAAAATGAGGGGCACGCAAGACACGAGGGGCACGCTGACAGCGTTATCTCAATAACAAAATACGCATGGGGTAACATGATGTAGTGTCTGTTTGACCGAGCATTTCCGCTCCCCAAACGCAGGTTTGCAAGCCCAAAACGTGGGTTTAGAAGAAGCCACATTTCTTAGCTTCTGCGGCAACTCAAACGTGGTTTCAAATTTGTTTTTGCTGACAAATATACTTTTCCCTTTATACCCATGCTTCAACTAGCTCCAATTTTTTTCCCTCTGTTCTCGAACACTTTATGCTCATTTTTGTAGATCTGGTGAAAAATTAAAATGAAGTAGAAAGAATGAGGAAAATGCTTAATCTCCAATAGAAACGAGAATGAGAAATTAATTATTTTGGTAATTTTTTTTGTTGAAATAAATGGAAGAACTGAGAGGTGATGTGAGCATTAAAGAAGAAGAGATGAATGTTTGCAAAGGCATGGAATAGTTGGGGTTCTGGAGTGTTCTTCGTTGGAGTGGTGTCATAATTGGTGCTTCAATGGAGTAAGCTTCTCATCTTGTGAGTGGAAGTGGTGTTTCTCTTGGCTAGAGGATAAAGCCAATCTTCTATAAAAAAAAATAACGAAGGTTTTTTTTTATTTTTCAAGAAATAACTAAGGTCTTGATGTGTATTTTTTAATCCCCAATTTATTTATTACGGTGCACTGTTGGTTTATAATGGATTATTTATATATTTTTTTTACATCATTTGAAGCTTTTTTTAGAGACATCTTTTTAAGCTTATATTGTATTAAAAAATCACTCAATTGATAATTTTTTTATATTAAAAATGACTCTTATAAATTAAATAATTTAAAATGTTTTTAAGCAATAAAAACAATAAAATTCTTTTTATGATAAATTGAAATAATTATCTAATGAGAATGAAATATTTATTTTTAATTATGATTAAAAGGATAGTTTGGTCATTCCACATTTAAAACTAATTTTGATTCAAACTATCCAAACAACATCAACTCATAAAATCAATTTTAAATAAGTATATCTAAATAGAAATCAATTCACATTCAACTCACTTTTAATCAAAATCAATTCTCTCAAACTCAATTATATCAAAATCAATTATCGCCGCCGCCATACCAAACTCAGACGTAATGTATGCCATTTATTCTATGTTCATACTAGTTAATTCTACTGGTATGAAAATTTATAAATTAGTTTATACCAGTCTGAAAATTCTTGCAATACACATGATAGTTATTAAATGTATAAATAATTTTAAGATTGATTAAATAATTTTGTGTGCCATAGCTATGTAACAGTTGTATGAATTACATAGCAAAGCTTTCAAAAGTCAAAAGAGACAATTCATTCCAATAAACAAAAGATGTGAGATATAACCCAATATTAATCAAGTTGTCAACACATCGATTTCCCTTCCTAAAACACATAAGCGACAATGAAATTCAAGTTTATGATAAGGAGCTTGCAATTGAACCATTTGTTTCTTAGGTCCCAAGTTACTAAAGATGACGACTTTAAAGCCAAGATAACATAGTTGAGTTAATATCCAGCCATAGATTCCCCATATTGTTTTTTGGAGGCTATTTCAATAGTTTTCATTGCTCCTAAGAGTTTTCCATAAAAATCATAATCAACACTCAAGACCGGCAAGAAACTCAACTTCATTGTTTATGAAAACTCCACCACATGAAGATGCTCTAAAAACATAAGCACCATATGTATTACATTTCACCACGTTTTTAAATAACATAAAACTTGTAACTAACATAAAAAAAGAATCATTCTTGTAAATAACATGAAAGAGCCATATTTTAGTCAAGAACTCAATATGCTATCAAATTGGGGTTGTTGAGATGTCTATGCTTGCATACGATATCTTTGTACTCTATTTTTAGTTTTGAAAAAGTTATTGTAAAAAGCTAAAAGTAATAATGGACAAGTGACATTGAGGTCATCTTTTTGCCCAAAATCAACTGTTTGCATCCCTTTTCTCTTCTTTAATCCAAATAATTGTTATTCACGTAAACCTGAGTTTGTTTTATAGTTTAATCATTTGAGTGCAACATAGTTTGATTTTTCTGTCTTGGTGCGATGTAGTTTGGTTTTGGTTTTCCCATTTTATTGTGGTGTTTCTTCCGTTCAAATTGAAATATCAACTCCAACTCATTACAAATTCAGGACTTGGGTTTTAACATTGCATATTTGAAGGCATGATATTTCAACCACTTTAATTTTGTATCTTTTGCAACTGTTATGCTACTGTCAAAACCAAGGCTAACTTCATAAGCTTGTACACCACGTCAAATATAGTGAACTTGTTTGTTTTCACAAGCTTTGCACAAATGTCTGAAAGTCCTTTCAAATTTGCAAACTCAAACATTTAACATGATTATGAAGCTGATGACACACCACCACTTTCGGCACATTCTTAAACTCCTTTGGATTAAATCTCTAATTTACAAAATTGGAGTCACCTCAAACATTTCTAACGTGATTCTAAAGTTGATGGCACACCACCATTTTCGGCATGTCCTTAAATTCCTTTAGATAAAACTCAATCATCCTCAATAATTTGTCCATATAAAAAGTTGCAGATGATGATGCTGGACTCAAGCATTGTAAAAGTTAAGTATTTTCTTCATCAAACCTAGCATTGAGCCCCTGCAATTGCAAATCAACAATACTAGACAAATAGTCATGCTTATAATGATGCAAATTAGAGACACTTGAATCTTGTCGCATAGGTTTTTTCCATTGCACATATGCACACCTATATCAGGCACGTCAATATCAAGCTTATCACATTTTTTTACAACCTTAGACATAAGTTTTTTCTCCGGCCACAATTCCTCAATTCTTGTAATTCTTCTTTACTATCATTGACAAGTGACAAAGCATTCAAAATATCTTGATCATGCTTTTGCAGCGCTACATTCAAACAAATATAATCCATAAAATCTCACCCATCATATGTAACATGAAGATAAAATCAAAGATTGAAGCACGTCTAGCAAAAACATTATTTCACCATGTTTTTCAAATGATGTATCATTCTCCACTTCTTCAAGTACCCCAAAAATGACACATACAAAGTCATCAAACTAGAAACATTCGTAAAGTGAAAACTCCAACGAGTATCACCAGCTCAAGCAATAGACGGTTTTTTATTACTTTCGGTATCAGTCTCTATATGACCCTCCTCAATCAAGTTAGCAAGATGAATTGCTTGTTTTATGTGAAGCAATTCTTGTCTAATATAAGATGATCAAATGAAATTAACAAGAATATTGACCTTACTGAGAAAACTACATACATCTTTGTGAGTCTTAACACAAACAATAAGTTCTAATTGAAGTTGATGGGTGAAATAATGCTCATAATAAGCATATGAGTTCTCATTTTAAATTATAGTTCTCAACCCACCAAACCGACCTTGCATATTGCTAGCTCTGTCACACCCTTGTCCCCCAATGCTAGACATACTAAGCCATTAATCGATAACAACTGTTATAATGCCTCTTTAAATGACTTAGCATTTGTTTGTTTTACATGTAAAATACCAAGAAATCTTTCTTTTACCAAACCTTCGCTGTCAACATAACGAACCACAATTTCCATTTGTTCTTTGCCAAAACAATCATATAACTCGTCAATCAAAACACAATACACATAATCCCCAATATCACAAACAATATCATAAGTTATTTCACATTCATAAGCCGCAACAAGAACTTTTAAATCTTAGGAGAAGTCGTTAAATTATTTTAAGGAGTATAACCCAATACATTAGCTATGCCTTGATTATCTTTCTTCTTAGTGTCTTACAACTCAAGAAAGGGTCCCTTATATGAAGAGCCGTGAGACTTGTTACTTCCTCTAAATGAAAATCCACTTTAAGATACTTAACAACGAGAAGTGATGTCGTCACAGAAAATCAACAATTGACGTTTGATTTCTTGTTTTACTTTGCAGATGCAGCCCCAATACATTGTTTTGGGTTCATGAGACTATAAACCATTTGCGCATGATCATACGAGAACTGTGAGGATCAATAACATGCGATAACAATCTTTAAGAGTTTTTACAATTATTAAAATCATCCCTTACATAATGATTCCCATCATATTTATATACATTTTTAATTAAAAAATATGGCACTATCTAATGATTCACTATATTCAAGCCAATCAAACCAAAAAAAATATAGGCTTAATTGCACTTTTGGACCCCTATCTTTCCAAAAGTTGCGGTTATGGACCCTTAACTAATTTAAATACAAAACAGCCCCCTATGTTTTGATTCTTTAGCAGTTTTGGACCCCCAAGAC
>Ga0099826_10003169_pt1 | contig 11053 bp, 8 predicted proteins | sample Mtrugardesep15_FD_76830 | JGI IMG/M metagenome (GOLD analysis project Ga0099826, IMG submission 76830) | Root nodule microbial communities of legume samples collected from California, USA - M. trunc garden sep15 | ecosystem: Host-associated > Plants > Roots > Nodule | place: USA: California...
ACCTCTATATTGTGTTATGAAATGAATTGTTCTAACCCTAATTTCCTCCTAAGAGTTGGGTTATATAGTCACACTATAATGGGCCTAACTCTCCAAATGTTATATGGGCTCAAATTCTAATTAATCCAATTCTCTAGTTTCTATTTCACTAACGGTAAAATAACGAGTAACCACCGGCTCTAATTATAATTACCACAACACACTAACAACTTAATAAACAAATGGTCCTCACTTAAAACGCTACAAATAATCCTCAACCAAAATTACTAATTTACCTTTGCTCACCAAGAGACCAAAATGTCCTTCTAACACGAAACCCAAGAATTAACACTTAAAGATAAATAATCACATACAAGCATAAATAAACACACATAAAATAATCAAAAATAAAATAACGAAAAATCGGGTTGTTGCAGGCCACTGGTAGCTATTAGCAGTTATAAACTGTACCAGATCATAAAATTCTTGTTAAGACTTGTTGAACATTGTACCTCTAGATGTGGCATCTAATATCAATCTTGTTGAAGGAATAAGCCCATTGTAAAAGGTTTCCATTTGAATGCGCACATGTATCCCATGACGATGACACCTTCTTAGTAATTCCTTAAACATTTCCCAAGCTTCAAAAAGAGTTTCTTCATTTGTTTACTTGAAAGAGGTTATATCATTCCTCTTTTTAGAATTAAGGACTCGAGGAAAGTATTTATGAGCAAGTTCTCTCCATGTGGTGACAGAGTTAGGACCCAAGGAGTTTAACCATGATTTGATTATACCAATGAGAGAGTAAGGGAAGAATATGAGTCTGAAAGTATCATCTCATTTGCCTATTGGCTAGATTTTTGAAATTTTCAGCTACCTTTGTAAATTGCTTCAGGTGAATATGAGGATCATCTATGACTGATATTGAAAATTGGCCAATGGTCAGCAACATTTGGAACATCAAAGGCTTGAATTCAAACTGAGCAGCAGTGACTTCTAGCCTTACTATGCTAGTATGAAAGGTCTTTGAATCAAACACTGCATACTTTTTGAAGGATTTATTCTTGTCATTCGCCAAGTCTGTTGTATTGTTATTGTTATCCATGTTAACTGAAGGTCCTTCTATGAGCTAGAATTGTTGGAGTTATAGCTTTGTACTAAGTTGGGATATAGTTCCTCTAGATTTGGATTCATGTTAGACTTGAACAATTGTCTTCTTTTCCTAAAAGTCCTTTCTATTTCGATATCAATATGAAACTTTGGTTAAGATTGTGCCCTGAGCATTCACGACACACCTGCTAAGCACTCACCAAACAATAGGTTAACGAAAACAAACAAGCTAACTACCTAGTGAAACCCTGCTAAAAACTATAACACCTTGCAGTCTCTAGCAATTGCGCCAAAAACTTGGCGTCTTCCAAAACACTATGCGTATTTAAAGGTGGAAAGACTAAGTGCAAGTATACATTGGTTGTTAGATATATTTTGAGACTTATTTTATGCTTTTAGATTTATCTTGGTTGTTGAGTTTATTTATTTTGAGACTTATGTTATAATTTGGTTGTTGGATTTATTTTATGATTTGTTTTATGTTGCGCATTTGTCTTATTTTGCTATTAGTTATGATGTTGAATTCGACAATTTGATAATTATCTTGTTTTTCACAAATTTACTTGCTACATATTCTTTTATATTTTTTTACGATAAAAGCAACATAGTTTTTTTTGTAACAATTAAGTTGTAAAAAAAAAAAAAGTTTTTGTTTGGCGGTCAACTCGCAAGCCCGCCACTAAACGGGGGTGGGGGTGAGATTTTGGACTCGGTCACAAAATTTGACTCGGTTCGTCTCGTCTCGTTTTTAGCGGGCTTAGACGGGACGAGCATAAATGGGGTGGGCCGGCCCGCTTTGCCATCCCTAGTTATAGTATAAAAAGATATCGATTACACGGGGGCTGTTGACTTATAGCTTCGTATAGCTTTCTAGTAAATAACTTGTTTGTAAGAAAATAAAATAAGTCATAAGTGTCACAACATTAAAATAAATATAATAATTTGGGAAAACAATTAAAAAGACTTAGAGGTTTTCAAAACTAAAAGTGTGGCTTAAACAAAGAACCAGATATGATAGATCTCCACTACGATCAACAAAGCTATATCATTCTATGGCTTTGTGGCAACCTCGTGGCACCTTTGTTGGGTACAATCACAATTCTTAATTGGGGTACAATCCCAGTACTTAACATACAACATTAATAGGTTGGTCATCCATAGCTCTCTAACGGTGGAAGACGTTGAGCCGTGGCCTATGATAAGAGTCCTGGTTAGAAGTCAACGCTTCTCACGGCTCTTCCAAGATCTAGTTGGCATTCAAGTAGTCTCTCTTGTTCCCGTCACCTTAATCGGTACTTAGGGACATAACTCGTATCAAACAAACATTTTCCATTCTCATCTTAATCGAGAACTTAGCAAAAGAAATAAAAATGATCAAGTTTTACTTCTAAAGATTCAACATTAAAACAATTTGTTTGAAAGAAGCACAAAGCTATAACTTTATAAATCTTAAACAAAGGATATCATAACTATATCATGTCTAAACCACAATAATGGGTTTGACTCATGATGAGCTTAACCAGGAAGACAAAGATGAAATGAAACATAAATGAAAAATATAAAGGGTCCTGCTAACCAGTGCCCCCGGACACTGGTTAAGACACTGGTTAATCATACCATAAAAAGGAATTATTACCATAAAAGGAAGCTGTTTTTGACATTATTATAAATTATTTATACAATTTTAATAAATTAACTACTATATAATTTCCTTTTTTATTTACTTAATCAATGCCCCGGGAGCATCGGTTAGCATTTCTCCGACATAAAAAGCTAAAAGAAAAAGAAATATTCATTTTATAAGGTTGTAGGAAGAAAAAAAATACTTATTTGTTAGTGTAATATCTTGATGTTGACTTTCACATTAAATAATTTGTAATTTGATATTTGCTTTCCTTAAAATACATGATCAACTATTCATTTACTGTCATATAAATGAGGGTCAATCAAATTTAAAATTGCAATATGTATGAGTATTGATTTATGGTAATAATTGCTTGTTTGTTTAATGAAATTTTTAAGAATATTGTAGTGCCACATGTAATATTATTACTCATGTAATTGTTTGTGAGATGGCATGTGTATTTGTTCTATTATTGATATTCAAATGTATGTTTAGGAGATTAATATCTAAATTAAAATATTTTTAATAGAATAATTCTCGATGCATTTATTTAGATCCATGTATATTCAGTTTGATAACCCAAAAAAATAAATTATTTTATAAGATTGTAATAAAAAAAATGTACTTATTTATCAGCGTAGTGTCATGATGTTGATTTTGGCATTAAATGATTCACACTTTGATTTTTTCTTTCTTTAACTTATTTGTTAGTGTAATGTAATGATGTTGATTTTGGCATTGAATGATTTTCACTTTGATTTTTTCTTTCCTTAACAATATATGATTAACTATTCATTTACTGCCATATAAATGAGGTTCAATCAAATATAAAACCGCAATATATAATGAAAATTGATTTATGGTAATAATTTATTGATTGTAATTTTTTAGAATGATGTAGTACCACGTGTAATATTACTCATGTAATTGTTTTTGGGATGTCATGTACACTTGTTCTGTTATTGATTTTCAAATGTATGTTTAGAGTATTAATATCCAAATTAAAATATTTTTAAAAGAATAATGTTAAATGCATTTATTCATAATCATGTATATTTAGTTTGGTAACAATTTTTTTTTATTCATGTTATAAAGTTGTAATGAAAAAATGTACTTATTTGTTAGTGTGGTATCTTGATGTTGGTTTTGACATTAAAAGATTTGTACTTTGAATTTTGTTTTCATTAACAAGATATGATCAACTATTCATATACTGCTATATAAATAAAGGTCAATCAAATTTAACATTGGGATATACAATGATAATTTATTTGTGAGATGTCATGTGTACTTGTTATGTTTAGGAGATTCAAACAATACTTGTCTTTGTTCTTGTTTATCATTTAATACTTAATTGATTCCTTGTACAATCAATCTCTTTTTCATACTTAAATCTATAATAATTATTAAAATAAATCAATATCGCAGGAGTCTCCCTTGATACGATAACTTTAAATATTTATTCTTTGACCTAAAACAACTACATCATCAGTGGTTTATCCAAGCCTGTTAGAATTAACCAATATAAGATCCTTTGTGTAGAAAATATGTGAGATGCTTTATCAAAGCCATTGAGGCTATAAGACTTGAACAATGTGGTTGGTGTTAGAGTGGTTAATGACATAGACATACAACAACATGAGGTCGTGGGGACCTTTGTGGTCGATTCATGTTAGATAGTCGTGGGAACCTTGAGCTTTTGGTGAGTTTGTCTCTTCTCATTCTGCAAGATTTTGGAGAAGGAAAATTGTTTCATCAACGATATCTTACCGGTCATTGACTCTACGTTGCGATACTTTCTCATACGGATGAGTAATAATAGCTTTCCACCTCATGTAAAAACAATTTTCGGTTCTTAATGATGCAGTTCAATTTATGCACTTCCTGGTTTAGGTTGTGAAGTATAACCTTTATTCCTTCCATCGGGATTGACGGTGTCACCACCGATAGTTGTGGTACCCTCACTTATTGTGGAGTATTGAATGGAAATGGTGTAGTAGTTGTTCCATATAACAGAGTATGACGACTGACGACAATTTAGAGACGACTGTGATGATCGATATTTGATAGTCATGTCAAATGTTTTGGGTTTTTGGGGGAGTTTTGATCTTTAGGGAAAAAGATAGGGGGAACTTTAGATTTTCACAAACAACGTCAGTAATCTAGAGTGATAAAAAAGGCTTAAATCATTAAGAGAGCAAGATGGTAGGTATTGAAAGGATATAACGTATGTATCTATCGTTGATGGTCATAAGCACCTTTTATAGGCATTGTCAACATGCAATTGTAGAGTTGATGAAAGGTTGTTGTGATTGACACTCCATCAATGCAGGATAATGGCGTTAATTTGGAGTCGTTGGAATGTTACGATATGGAATAATCTAATGATAAACTGTTGATGCTTGATGAGACAAAGATGATTTGAGAATGTTGTGTCGGATCTCATTGTGATTTGGTCTTTCTTATGTTTGGGCTTATGTTCGGTATATTGTGTTCGTACCACGGTAGTTTGGGCCTTATATGGAAAGATTTAGGGGCCTTTGGCAAGTCTATAACAAATACCATTGCAAACTATTTAACACCCTTTATTCTTTGAAATGGATAAACGAATAAGAGTATAGAGAAATTTTAGCAATTATCGCATCATAAAAGTTATGTTTTTTTTCTTATAATGAAGACGTATAATATTGCCAAAATTTTCTTATAAATAACTTCGCCCCAACATCAAACCCTAATTTCCTTCATTCCTCTACCTTTCTTCACCCACCGCACTCATCCGCCCACAGTCAGAAAAATCGGCCGTGTTCAAACAAAAACATCAAGAAATCCTCAAGCCAATTCAACTAGACACACTACTCTCGAATAACCTTAGATTCCACACCAACAAAAAAATACTTGAAGAAGTTCCATTCATCTCATGAAGTGGATCTAGAAAGCCCGGTTTGTTGAATCTCATTAGATCTACAAAAGTGTAGATGCATGTGTCCCATATGGACTTCGATCCTAATGTTTCCCCTATTAAGACTGAAAATATTATAGCTTTAGCCCTTTGATTAGTTTGCAAAGCCATAAATTTAGAAACGGTAAAACTAATTGATAACACTACTTGAAGTCAATAAGACTGGTTAGGCCATAAGAAGAACAATCATGCTGATGTTGGTGGCATCACATTGAGTCCTCCGATTGCTGCTGATTCTGTAGCGCAATCATTGGCATTAGCATGAAAATGCTGAAAGAGGTTGTGATGATAGTAAGCCGTATTCGAGTCATACAAAATTCCATACGGGATTGAAGCAATTGGTTGCTGATGATGAATGGTCGATGTTGAAACCCTAGATATGCTCTTCGCTTTTGGTATGGATGACATTTCTAATTTAGATTGATTTTGTTTAATAGATCCCCTTCAATCGTGGTGGCACCAACAACATCATGAGGTTTTTAAGATTTGATTATAGTACTTTAATTTTTTTTATTCAAAGTTTATTTATTTATTTTGCTAATTCATGAGTCTTATGAACTAAATTGTTGGATTCTCCATTCATCTCATGAAGCAGATTCAAGAAGGCTGGTCTATGGAATCTCATTGAAGCGACAAAAGAGGAGGAACTCGTGTCCCTTGTTGACTTCGATCCCTATGTTTCCTCCATAAGGAGTACATAGATCGAGGTCGATTAGGAAACTCTAAATATGCTCTTCGCTCTTGGTATTTACTAAATTCCTAATTAATATTGATTTTGTTTATGTTCAGCAGATTCCCTTCAATCGCGGTAACGACAACACACAAGGTTTTTAAGATTAATTAGAGTACTTTGATTATTTTATTGATTAAAAACTCATTTATTGTTTTTCCTAATTCACAAGGTTTAGGAATAAAATTGTTGGATCGCCCACTCATCACATGAAGTGGATTAGAAAACGATGGCTCGTGGAATCTCGTTGAAGCTACAAAAGAGGAGGAGTGTGTGTCATGTATTGACTTCAATTCCAATGTTTCTACCACTAGAACTATGCATATCGAAGTCGATTAGGAAACCCAAAATGTGCTCGTTAATCTTGGTATGGATGAATTCCCAAATTCAGCAGATTGATTTTGTTCTCCTTCAACAAATCCCCTTCAGTCGCGGTGGCGACGACGACATCATGAGGTTTTTAAGATTTAATTACAATTATTGTTTTTTATTTTTTAAAACTTATTTTCTAAATTTTGGGTTTCGAAAAATGATAAGTTATTGTTTTTTTATTTATTAATTTTGTTTTTAAAATTATATTTAGTTTTAGAATTCTATTTGCATGAGGTAATTATCATGTTTCCTATTTCAACCTTCATGTTTTATATCATAATATAATCATTATAAAAATAACACAAAATTTAAAAACATTGTTAATTAGTTTTTATTTTATTTTTAAAATAGCTTACTTTCAAAATTATTCTCTCACTTTCTCAATTATATGAAACTTTTTACTTTTTAGGTTCATGGAATAAATAATGTATGTTGTCAACCACATTAACCATTTATTAAATGAACCTGAAAAATTAAAAGTTGTTTATAATTAAGAACGAAAGGGAGTAATTTCTACACACGCTATTTAGTGATTTATATGAAATGAATATCACAAAAATTTGGAAATTAGGGTGTCATGCATTAGAAGTTAAGAATGCTACATGTACCCCAATTATAAGTCTCATTTAAAAATAAAAATATTATAATATAAGAAAATAAAATAAAATTATCATAAGTCTCATTTAAAAAAAATAGAAGAAAATAAACTAAATTAACAGTTTATTAATATTATAAAACTATCCTTAAAAAAATACATTGTAAAACTAAACAATTTATTATTAAAATGATTTTGGGAGAGATGGATTAAAATGTACACCATTAATCCTTGTGATTATCTTTTTATGGGAAAACATAGTTACGTCCTCACTCCCTCTTTTTGGTGTTGAATGTGAAAAATGACACACAAAAAAGGGATCATCATTCAAAGAGTAAGAAAAGTGGGGAAACACATGAGTTACCATTACACATATTTGAAAATGGGACCCAATCTAAACTAGTTCTTCGGAGAGGTCCATTGCATGTAAGACAAGTGTGTAAAACGACAATACACTTTTAATGGGTTTCTCCTTAAAATAAAAGTAAAGTACTCCTTCCGTTTTATCATTAATGGGACAACCCACAATTTTTGTCCTAACACTGTAATTAGCTGTCACATTGGTCTTTGAATGTATCAAACTTGTAAATATATTCGCAAGTTTTTTTTTTATTAATTAGAATTTAATACACTTTTGACTCTATATCTTTAAAAAAAAACTAAATGAAGTTTTGCTCTTCATATTTTAAAAACTGAATTTTTAGTCCTTCTATTTAACTTTTTTAGAAATTTGGTCCCTTATATTTTATGGTCGCTTTTTTGATGATGTGGTTTGTTAATTTATGATTTGGCAATGCTTTTTACGCACATTTTTGCTAACATAGATGTTTAGTATGACCTAATAATTACATCATAAATGAACATATTACATCATAAGAAATGACACAAGTAAATGGGGGACCAATTTTTTTTAAAAAGTAATATAGAGGGACAAAAAATCGATTTATAAAATAGGAGGACCAAAACTTTATATATATTTTTAAAATAGAATGACCAAAAGTGTATTTAGACTTATTAGTTATTATGGTCATTCAATCTATTTACAGATAGTCAATTTAGTCATCACAAATGTTTTTCCTCTAAAAAAAGTGTTTTTATTAGTCAAATTAATTCTTAAAACTATTAGCACAAATAACTATAGTGATTACATCTCACACATTGAGGGATCAAAATTGTTTTTTATCCATTATTACTGCCATATTATTTTTTGGTAAATTTTTGATGATGTGCTTTGTTAATTTATGATTTGGCAATGTTTTTTATGCACATTTATGATAGGGACAAAAAAATCGATTTTTAGAATAGGAGGACTAAATTTTTATTTTTTTAAAAACAGAGCGGTCAAAATTGCATTTAAGTCTATGTTATTTTGGTCATTTAATTTATTTCTAGATAGTCAATTTAGTCATCACAAATGTTTTTATTTTTTTTAGTCAATTTAATTCATAAAACTATTAAAAAAATATGCACAAATAACTATAGTGATTACAACTCACACATTGATGGATGAAAATCGTTTTTCACCCATTATTACGATCATATTTGATTTGTGTATTGTTCTTAAAAAAATAGTTAATTGTGTGAATTTTATTTATAAAATAAATTATATGAATTTATCAAAACATTTTATTAGTTATTATGGTCATCCAATCTATTTCTAGATAGTCAAATTAGTCACCACAACGGTTTTTACCATTATTACGGTCATATTTGAGTCGTTTATTGTTCTTAAAATAATAATTAATTGTATTAATATTAATTATAAAATAAATTATATGTATTTATTAAAATATTTTTATTAATTGTAGTTAAATAGTAAATATATATCACTTAAAAAATATTAAAAATAAGAGACTTTTGAGAGAGTAAAAAAACAAAAGGATATTCTAGTTCTAGTAAAAAAAAAATGAACAATCTCCTAAACTATGTACCCTATCAAACAAATCCTTCAATTTTCCGCCAGCCCGGATCTTTCGCAACCGTGTTTCAGACCATTTTTCTTCCCCGCAGAGCCAAAAGTCACTTCTCTTCATTTTTTTAATATATTTCTTTTTTAATTATTTTTTTATCTCCAACTTATATTTTTTTACTATATTTTTTCTTGGCTTTCTAGTTTCCGCTGCCTATAACTCGAATCAAACTCTCTGCTTTTACGCTGAAACTCTTGCTGTTATAATAACTCTCTCTCTATCTCTCTATCTTTTTCTCTCTCAAACCAACCTTCTTTTCTTGCATGCATTCCACCTTCACCTTCTTCATTTTTTCTCCATTTTTCTCTCATAAACTTATATTAAATTCTAATAATATTAACATTAATATTAACTACACTACCCTCAAACGGTGTTAGAAGTTTCAAAAAGAAACGCCAAAGCGTGTGTGTGTTGTGTTAAACTCGTTTTGTTTTTTTGTTATGATGATTTAAAACCGTTGTTTCAGTTCAAAGACTTTGTGAGTATATTTATCTAGTAAATCATATTTTTTTTTTTTACCATTCAAAAATCATCAAAATGGCTCGTGCTACTACTACAAATTCAAATAATAACTGGCTATCATTTTCACTTTCACCCATGGAAATGCCTCAGTTTGTTCAATATGACCAAGCTTCTTCCGTTACTACTAACTCCTCTCATCAAAATCATCATCACTATTTCCTTGACAACTTGTATACTCATAATGGTAAGTCCATCTTAATAATTATAACCTAAGCCCTAATATATCAAATGTCTTTGTAGCTATCAACTGAACTTAACGCTGTTTAACAACGGCTAAAAAAGTAGAAAACAACACCGACCTAGATGAATATTTGTTTTTATCTACACATTTTATTTGATTTTAATTTGATTTTAATTAATGCATTAGGTTTTGTTTTGACTATATATACAGGGTGGGGAAACGGAACCAAAGCAGAAGAACAAGAACAATCAATCTGGTTTGTTGATTCATCAAACACTGTTAACCATACTCCACCACCAAAGCTAGAAGATTTTCTAGGTGATAGTCAAACAGAAACACAAGATTCATCACTCACAAACATGTATGATCATCATCACTACTTTGGTGGGGACCACTCCCAGCACCAACACCAACACCACCACCAGGATCTTACTGGTTTTCAAGCTTTTTCAAACAACTCTGGCTCTGAAGTTGATGATTCTGGTTCAATAGGGAAATCAGGACAAGCTGCATGTGGGAATGAGTTTGGAACAACTCATTGTGTTGAGTCTGTGAATGAGTTTGCTTACTCCACCGCTGCTGCGGCAGCGGTGGGGGCTAACGGAACTCTGTCGCTCAGTGTAGCGCAGAGTTCTGAGGAAACTGCTATTGTTGCTGTTGCTGCTGATTCTGATAGTTCTAAGAAGATTGTTGATACTTTTGGTCAAAGAACTTCAATTTACCGTGGTGTCACTAGGTATATTAACTCAAGCTCTTATTTTTAATTTTAGTTATAAAATACATAATTATTTTCATTGTTTTTTTTTTTGAATAAATTAATTTCATTGTTTTGTTTTCTATGTTTATGTGTTTGAAATGATGAAATGAAAAATGATGTTATTTATTTTTTGAATCCAAAGGATCTTTTTTTATTTGTTTGATTGAAAATCCAAAGGATCTTTTGTTGTCACTATTTGGTACTTTTGAAAAAAAGATTTGTAGCTATAGCTATTGATTTACTCAGTTGGTGTC
>Ga0099826_10003170_pt1 | contig 11053 bp, 7 predicted proteins | sample Mtrugardesep15_FD_76830 | JGI IMG/M metagenome (GOLD analysis project Ga0099826, IMG submission 76830) | Root nodule microbial communities of legume samples collected from California, USA - M. trunc garden sep15 | ecosystem: Host-associated > Plants > Roots > Nodule | place: USA: California...
ATTTGGCTTATGTCTTATTTAATCATACTTGATTACTTTTGAAGAATGTTATTGCTTATGAATTATGAATGATGAGTGCATAATGTGATATACTTGTAAAGTTAATGTGATGATTTGATGTTGTTGATAATGATTAATTTACGAAATTTTTACGTTGGGAAAACGGGGTGTTACACCTCTCACCTTCATGTTCACATTGGTTAAAAGTTTTGCTCTCTTCAATGAATTTGTTGGTCTCATAAAGATAATTCATGTTCATTGTTGCTTTTATTATTCTTAATTACTTTCTCTTATAATTTGAATTCTTTTTGGTGAATTTTACTGATTTTATTTAGTGCAGAGAGACAAATTTCACGCACACACACACATTTGCAACTGTACGCGTGTTGTATACATGCTTTCATGTTAGATAATTTGTAAGGGAATACAAATTAAATTTCAAGATATACTTTTTTTGATTTTTTTTACGTTAAGATTCAATATTAATTGTTGCTAATTTCTTATTACAAATATAAAAGAATATTCATTGAAGAATATTATATACCATTACTTTAAATTACAAATATTATTAATAATTAATTAAAACTTACATGTGCAACACACATATATTGTAACAAAGAAATAAAAAATAAATATATAAACATATTGATCCGTTGGTGTTGCATGCATACCGGCCAAATTATAACCCTAAACACTATATACATGCATGCCATCTATCATTCTAATTAATTAATATTGATTGTGGGTTCCACCAAGTCAACCCATTCGCTGAAAAAATTGCGAAGGTTTATGATTTGAAATTGAACGATGTATATCAACCGATCACAAAACTGGAGGTAGACAAAATGGTAACAGAGATCCCCGTGTTCTACCTGACTCTAAAGGTATATATCTTACTCCACTTGTTGCACGAATATGCTAATTGATGATTCTAGTTGCAATTCAATTATAACATTGATTTTTTCTAGATTATCTGGTATTAATTTATTTAATGATTAACTCTATTTTGGTTTGTTAAAAAATAAACATTTAATTTATAATTTCATAAAAAGTATGAAATAATATTATTATTATTATTTTACAAATGAAATAATATTAAATTGTATATAGATGATGGAACAAATTACAAAAACACACTAACTATTAGACATATTGATGGCACTCCCTCTCGGTACTTTAAACCAATATGCTCTACAAAATGTGATGATATTGTTGCAACAAATGACAAAGATGGATTGTTGAAGTATAATGACGAAGGACAACTTCTAGAGCATGAATCATACTGGTTCGATGTTCACATTGGTTAAAAGCTTTGTTCTCTTCAATGGATTTGTTGGTCTCATACAGACAATTCATATTTATTGTTGCTTTTATTATTCTTAATTACTTTCTCTTATAATTTGAATGTTTTTTGGTGAATTTTACTGATTTTATTTAGTGCATAAAGACAAATCTTACATATATATTTCATGTTTTGGGACTTAATATAAAAAGAATTAAAGTTTGCAACTGTACACGTTGTATACATGCTTTCATACTAAATAATTTTAAATAATTTGTAAGGGAGTATAGATTAAATTTCAAGATATATTTTTTTATTTATTTTTTTTACGTTAAGATTCAATATTAATTGTTGCTAATTTCTTATTACAAATATAAAAGAATATTCATAGAAAAATATTCTATATCATTACTTTAAATTACAAATATTATTAATAATTAATTAAAACTTACATGTGCATCACACATATATACGTTAAATTGGAGTGCTATACATTTTATCTTTAAACTTTTACAATGGAGGAAGTGTTTTTTCTTTTGAATGAATCGAGGAAATGTTATTTTTGTTCTATTTTTATTTTAGTATTTTACCTCTTTCAAACTTCAATTACTTTTCATTTTATAAATTTAAAGTGGTATATTAAACTTTTTTGAGCTTATGAACAAAAACTCTTTTGTTGGTCACATAATCTTAGAAATTATCATTAAATTAAAAACAAACAAAGTCGTTAGATTATAATAATTATCAACAATTCTTTTAAAAAATTATGATTACCAAGAATAAAAAAAAACGTAGCAGTCCATCACACATTTTCTAAATTGAAATCACAACTAACATCATAGACATTCATAACAATATATTAAAAACTATATGTTAAAAGTATATATATTTTTTTGAAATTTTTAAAAAAAAGTATATTTATTATTAACAATAATTGCCCGTGCGTCGCACAATAGAAGTCTAGTATTAATTAAATCAATATTGAAAAGTTCACATCAAATCAAAATTACAACAGAATTATAACAAGAATGAATATACACGTATCTATCAACTCAAACATGTAATATTAGCATCCCACAATCGCCGACAATCTCTCTCTCTTCATATTTGAGTTTTTGTTTGTTAGGAGTTTAGGTATGACCAATACAAAAAATACATAAATTATTAATTTCATAAGGTATTTTGGTTGTGTAATTAAAATGGTACATGTTATCTTGCAATTTGAAATCAACTATCTCTTTTGTTGGAAATGATCATTTTTTATTCCATTGTCTACAATTGATTTTTGTCTTGATTTTTATAGTCATCGCATGCATAATGATACAACACGTAATTATACACATAAAATCAAATAAAATCAACAATAAAAATCCACACCCTACAACTAAATGATTATATTTTAGTGACTAACAATTTTACAAATTGTTTAGATGAATTCGAGTTTGACTCTCAAATAAAATAACCCTTAATTAATCAGATTATATTCACCTCATAGTAAAAACTTATATCTAAAAATCTTATTTAACACGACAAACAGACCTTTAAAGAAGGGAAAAACCGAAAAAGGGTAGGAAGAATAGTGTAATAAGTAAGTATTTTCCGCGTAAGAAGTTGTGGATGTTGGTGAGCCAACCCTTTTGCTAGCTGGCTGTCGGGGAGAGGTCCCTAGATCAAGATCCCACTGCGCACGTGACCTAACCCACTCACTCACTCACTCCCCTTAAAACACACATCGCTTTCTTTCTTCGTTCTTTTCTTTCATTCCACAAAACCCAACATACAAACAAATACTCTCTCTCTCTCTCTCTCTTCCACGGCGGTTTCTAATTCTTTTCAGATTCAAACGGTTTTTGACGCGAACTCAGATTCCGACTCAAATGCTTCGATCTACAATCGCACCACGGTGAATTCACTTCTCCGATCATTCTATTTTCGTTTTTCTTCTTTCTTGCATTTTCACTTCAAGCATTGTTCTATATCCATCGACATTGATTCTTTGATTCGCATTTTTGTGATTTCGAGTGAAACGGAGTTAAATTGAGTTGAATCCGTGTGTGATATGAATATGTCTTTTCTTGTTTGATTCAAATTTGTAATGTAATTATCGGTTATGGAATTCGAATTACGATTGTTGAAGTGGTTGAACTATGATTTTTTTCAGTTTTAGGTTTTTGAATTCAATTTTGCACTGTAAGATTCTAAAGAGGTTATGATTATTTTTACTTTCTAACTGAAGAGGTTATAATTTATTAGAGGATACTTCTATATCAGGCAGTTTCTGTTTTTGACATTCGCGGCAACACTAATTGAATAGTGGATTGTGAAAATTCCGCTACGCAATAGTGCTACAGCGCCGTTATAGCGGCTATTTAACAATATTTTGTCCTAAATAGTGTATTGTGGAACAATAGTGATTTATTCAAATTAGTGCTATTTCACAATATTTTGTAATGAATAGCGTATCACGGAACAATAGCAATGTATACAAATTCCGCTATTTAATGACACTGGTAAAAACTGTAAATGGGAGATAATATTTGAAAAAACGGAACGAAAAGTTATTCACTGGAAGAGTGTAAGCATGACCTTGAGTAAGGATAATTGATGATCGGCAATTGCATTAATACACTACAAGTCAAAATGAAGTTACTTGAAAGAAGACGAATATATACTACAAGTCAAAATGAAGTTACTTGAAAGAAGACGAATAAGGGATTAATACACTACACACAAAGATGTCAATGTCAGTTATTTGTCATTCACAATAATAGTTTTTTCATTTGAGCATTTCGTAGTTACACATTATAACTCTGCGCATCTCGTCTCCAATATTAAAGAAAAGTTTCTGTTCATTAACCTTGGCATTCTAGTTTCCTCATATGTGTGTATAATGTATGCAGCACAATAGCCACATCGTTGATGTGGGGTTCTTTCCCATGATTCCTTTGTGTGCATTTGTTATTAATGGGAAAGTGTTGAGCGGAAATGGTCTATAGAAGGTCTCGATAGTTAGCTTTAATTTCATACAAAGCTCTATTTTCATTTGAGACTGATGATTAAATATATCTTGTTGGAAATCCCGCCCCGAGCGTGAGGAGGTGCGTTGGTAATCCCGCCTTTATTGCAATCTGCCCCTAGTTGCCTCATGTTGGCTTCGAGGGGGTGGATATAGTCCCACATCGGTTAGATAGGACTCTTGATAAGAGTTTACAAAGAGGAGGCACTCCTCACCTTGCAAGCCGGTTTTCTGAGGATAAGTTAGGCCGTAAATTTCAACACATCTATACAGGTTTAGTATCCTAAGTTATTAGGTGGCATACCAATGAATATGATATGTTGGAAATGAAACAACTTGCACAATGCACAGAGGGACTCACACTTGTGGTACAAATGATTTGGACAATTTTAACATATTTGCATTTTTTTGAGTGGTTTTACTGGGAGGTAGTGAAGGCATCAGTTTCACATTACTTAATGTTTTTTGAATATTTTCATCCCTTTACATTGCTGGTTTTGTTTTTTCATTCCAATATGCCATAATACCTTATTGTTTTGTTATGCAGGTTACATGGCCTGCAGCCTGAAACAGTTGGATCTAGTAAAGTATATATTTTACAATAATTTGTACTTTAAGAACTTCCTTTAGTTTGAATATGTTTCTTATGGGTTGACAAGCGTGGCGAAATGGTTTGTCATTCCAAATATATAAGAACATGGAGGAGACACGAGAAGATGCAGGGTCGACAGAGCAAGGGCCATCAAATGCTAACATATCATGGTGGCCTTCGGATTTTGTTGAAAAATTTGGATCTGTCGCTTTAGATTCTCAAGACCAGACAGTAAATAATAACGAATCTCCTAGACACTCTGACAAAGATGTTTTGTCACCTCTGAAAGCATCACAAATTCTCTGGCGAACTGGAATGCTTTCAGAACCAATACCAAATGGTTTTTATTCACTCATTCCGGTGAGGATTGATTTATACATTACCTTCTTAGTGCAGTGCAAATGTCTATTTAAATTAATATTGTGCCGTGCATTACGATTTGGTGTCAAATATTGACCTGATGGTCCAAGTATTAGTTTAGTATTACTATTACAAAGCCCAAACTCACTAATTATAACGAAGTTAAGAAACACCTCCTTAGATTTCTTTCTCAATTAGATGATCAATTGATTTCACAATATATACCGAAACAATCTAAAGCTAATCTAAATATGCTCTAACATAACTTATATTTTTTTCTACAACTGAGAGGGTTCATAAACCCCTCACAGCCTCACCGGCAACTATTTAAAAACTAGCTATAATGTTAAAATGGCAAAACCATTAAGGGATCTTCTTTGTCCTCTCTTAATAATTCTTGTCAAGGGCCATCTCACCTCTTAAGCTATTAGATGGTTCTTAGGTCCAATTGGAAGTTATTTTATCTAACAATTCGTCTTAGAATTTAGGCTTTAGGCCTAGCTCATCCCCACGAAACCAGCTTGTAAGGTAAGGATTGCTCAAACCTTATAACCACTGTCTGTGTCATATCTCTAATCAATTGGAAACATTTGATTAGACATCCACGCTCAATAGAAATCTTGATTTAATAGCATAATTAAGATGAACTCTGTCAACAACTTAGAATTGGGCTTTAAGCTTAAGTCATCCTCATAAAACTGATTTGAAAGGCGGGGATTGTCCAAACTTTATACGCACCACTTAGGCCATATTGATAGTAAATACGAGACTCCACAAATCTTTTACCAAATTAAGAAGACCCCTTTGTGAACCAAAGTTATTTTTCCCCATCTGTGTATAAGTCTAATAAGAACAGTGGTTTTGTGAATGTAGATAGGGGGTGTAAAGTGTAAACGAGTCCAGCTGAATACTTAAATGGTAAAAAATGAATGACTTGGACTTGTCTCATTTATTTAAATGAGTTTAACTAAAAGCTCAGGCTTGACTTGTTAAAAATTAGTCTTGGGCTTGGTTTGTTAAGGATAACATAATTTCCAACAAACAAGAAATTAGGTATATTCTGGAATTTGGCTCTTGTCACAAAGTATATTTTTTGTGGAAGCATCATTCTGCAATTTTCGAGAATATGGACCACAATAACAATGACATTGTCAATCAGATGAAGGTTCTTGATGGAAGTTGATCATATTTCAGCATGCTTTGTTAAGTTTATCTAGCTTGTAAAGTGCCTTTTCAGCTGTCCAGCCATTTTTACTAGAGTTTTACAATGCTGTTCAATAACCTCTAACTCATTCATAGATCATAGCATGTGTTGTTTGAGTTTGTTGGTGGTGACTAGTGTTCTGGCTCTTGATGTGTATAATGATTATTCCATCTTGTTGTATCGTCACTAATTAATCTCTGATAATGTGTAGGAGACAAGACTCAAGGAGCTTTTTGATAGTATTCCAAGCTTGGATGAACTTCATGCTTTGGGTGGAGAGGGTTATAGGGCTGATATCATTCTCGTGGATGTAGAGAAAGATAAAAAGCTATCCATGTTGAAGCAACTGATTGTGGCATTAGTTAAAGGATTAAACTCAAATCCAGCTGCAATAATTAAGAAGATAGCTGGATTGGTATGTATTTACTATATTTTATTGTGCTGCTCATGTTTCTTGTTCAAGTAATCCAACTGATTGTTGTTAATATTGCATTTAAGTAACTATGCTGTCAAATAATTTCCCAGATAGTCATTGCCATAGAATTTTCCAGAACATTTTTATTTTAGATTTTTTGACTGGGCTGTGTTATTGCTTTGCTTTCGGAGTTTAGCGAGCTACAACTTTGATTTGTAGAAATCATTTCATTGTAATTATTAGTGCCAAGTCTGTTGGTGGGCATTACAGGGGGTAGATCATTCATATGATAACCTTTTAATTGCCTCCATCTATTATATAGTTTATTTTCTAAACTAATTTAAAAATGATTTGCATTGACATTGACCTCTATTTTTGGACAGGTTTCTGATTTTTATAAGCGACCCAGTGTGGAAAGTCCAGCAAAAGCCGCATTTGATGAAACTTCTCACATTCTTGAGAATCGTGGTGTCCAGATGCTGGGCCAAATAAAGCACGGTTCATGTCGTCCTCGAGCTATCTTATTTAAAGTATTAGCTGATACTGTGGGTCTTGAAAGCAGGCTCATGGTGGTAAGCTCTGATTTCTGTTGGTAGACTTAATTTCTGTGCAATACTGAGTATTTGCCTGCTTATTTGCTATTCTTTCAATATAGTTACATATTTACTATGCGTTTGTCAAAAGATTTATTAGAAATTTTTTAATCTTGTTTACTAGTTTACTTCTCTCTTTTCACCTAGGCAGATAAGGAACTATTTGTTGTTTAATTTTGTTCATCATTATTATTATGTAACTTTCCAAGAGTATGTCTTGTAAGTTGTAATGTGATTCTCTTTAACAGGGCCTGCCCAATGACGGGGCTGTCGAATGTGTAGATTCATACAAGCATATGTCTGTGATAGTTGAATTAAATTCTGTGGAAATGCTGGTTGACCTTATGAGATTTCCGGGTCAATTGTTACCAAAATCAACCAAGGCAGTTTTTATGAGTCATATATCCGCAGCAGGAGAAAGTGATTCAGCAGAAAATGATTCTTGTGATTCGCCATTAGAACCAAACAGTCCTCTATTTGGAGTTTCAGAGAGGTTAGTTCCTAACAGGTTTGAAAACTGTCGCCATTGTTGCTTGGGCTTACTATAGTTATGTTCCTCTTCAGTTCGATTTTTGGCCCCCTAAGTTCAATTGTACAATACTGTTGTAGTTTGTTAGAGTTGTCTTAAAACAGATACCTTTAAGTTCATTGTAATAGCTTCCTCTAGAAGCTTCAGAGTTAGTTAGATTCCTCTAGGAACTTCAGAGTTAGTTAGACTGTTAGTTCTATTTCCCTAAATATGCATGAGTTAGATAGAGGGTTGTAACTGACTAACTGACTCAGGTATTAAAAACTACAGTCCCTTACAGTGTAACTCATTTTAACAATTAATACAACTTGTTTCTCTCAAATTCTCTAGTTTCAACATGGTATCAGAGCTTCTTCTAACAACTAGCTTTAAGTTCATTGCATTAGCTTCCTCTGGAAGCTTCAGAGTTAGTTAGACTGTTAGTTCCATTTTCCTAAACATGCGCTGAGTTAGTTAGAGGGTTGTAACTAACTAACTCAGGTATAGATATTACAGTCCCTTACAGTGTAACTCATTGAAACAATTAATACAATTTCTGTTACCCTCAAATTCTCTAAAAAAACATAGTATTCCTCCTAAAAAACATAGTTATTCTATTGCCGCAGTTAAGCTCTCTTGTTGATTATTGTAGATGCATGTGACACTGCTACAAATTAATGAGTTGGACCGTAATATGGTTTATGATAGAACGTTATGGAATAATTTGATCCATGTAGCCGACCCCACTTAGAGCCCGTTTGGATTGTCTTATTTTTGAGCTTATGAAAAATAGCTTATGCAAATAAATAAGCTTTTATGTTTATTCATAAGTTATCACTAACGAAAAATTATATCTTCTTAAGCTTTATTTTCATAAACTACCTTGACAAGCTTATTTATTTGCATAAGCTCAAAAATAAGTCAATCCAAACGGGCCTTAAGTGGGAAAAGGCTTGGTTGTTGTTGTGATATTGTGCTACATAGTCTCCTAGCCATCAAATCCAATTACAAAAGAATATGTGAAGCAGAATGGTATGACAACTTCTAAATCAAACTGTTGGGGGACTTGAATTTGATCAAATATGAGTTTAATAACTGAGGTTAACACAGTTGCAAATGAGAATGTGGAGCAAAGTCGGAATTTAATGAAACTCAAATGCATAAATAAATCCTTTTGCTTTCTACTTTTGATTTCAATTTCTAATGACACATTTACCATGCAATTGTCAAGTTGATCTTACACTGAACATCAGATAAAAAATAACCTTCCTGTATTCTCGATAGGAAGTGAATTGTGAGATTATTGGTACAAAGCCATTAGGCTTCTATCATTATAGCTGTTATTGCAGCTACTGGAGTTGTCAATTGATTGATATTGGTTTACTTTGTCCCCTCTTACAGTGCTGAGAAGGAGGAGAACCTTCAGTTCAGTAGAAGATTTGAAATGTCTTCAAATGTAACAGGCCTTTCCCTGAGAAATATGATGTTACGATCAAATAGCAGTTTCAGGTAATACTTTCCATTGCATATCCTGATATGTTTCATGTTCCTTTCCCCTTTGTTTTCATCTCATTAGAACATGTATTCACTTCTAGTTTCATTTTTGTTAGTGTCAATTTTTTTATTTAATTGTGAAACTTTGTTTGACTAGAATATCTAAGACATGCACTGTACCAGCTATTTCTTGTTAACTGATTCTGTCAATTATCTCAGTTTGTCTCATAGTGAACCCAATATTGCAACTGCATTTGGTCGCCGTAGTCGGAGAAAGGCCATTGCCGAACAGAGGACTGCTAGTTCAAGGTTATTCATAATTCCTTTTATTTTTAGTTTTGGAATGATGAATAGGCATATGTCCGGTTTAGGTTCAGTCATGTTTTGGAATGATGAGTAGGCATATTTTTGTTTTCATAATTCCTTTTTCTTCTTTTTTTCCTCTCCCCTCCCCTCTCTCTCGTACGTGAAGTTTTATACTGTTGATGGGTTGAGCCTAGGGTGTATGACACTACAAGGCATAGCTGTAGATATTGACACTTAAATTGATGCTAGGACACAGCCACTTTTTTCTTTTTAACTGATTGCTGTTTATGTTATCGTTTTATGAACTCTGATTTCTGTTATCATTTTTTGAACTCAGTGGCAATGATATCTAAACGATCTCCAAGTCATAGATAACGATTTTAAATTTATCTTAAACTAAGCAAGTAAAGGTGTATACACCATTAATTTGATTTAATTGGCCATCGTAATCGTGACTCACTAAAGGGTTGATAATACCCTTACTTTCTCTCTTCAGTGTAGCTTTGCCCCCAAATATTTCTAGTTACCACATGGCAATCGTCTTCCTAATTTGTCCATGTACATGTTGTCTTGTTGCATATGGAGGCAAGTGTATTTAAACAATCACTGAATTGTATGCATAAACTTAACAATTGAAATATTCATGGTCTGTCTTCTTATGTTTGAAATATTTCTGGTTTTGCAGTCCAGAACACCCATCATTTCGAGCACGTGCACGGTCCATGCTTAGTGGTGATAGGACAGAATTTAGAGATTTTGCTGATGACCAGGCTACATCAAGGTTTTTACTTTAAGGGTCCCTTAGTATTTTCTTATACCCTATTATGTCTATATAGTTTATAAAGCCTTGCATGTTTTTGTCCGCATCATATGCATTTTTTCTAGATGCCACAAAATATTGTAAAGTTGAAAGAATCTTGCTTAAAAACTTGTGTATTAATCTTTAATATCGTCACATTTAGTGTTTATCAGTATCAGCTCAACTCTAAGCGCTGCTATCAAAGCTGACAAGGCCTAAAGCTAAAGAAGTGAACAAAAGGATAAAAAAGATAGATGTAAATTGTAATCATCTTAATTATCATCACTCTAGACTTATTTTTCTCTGCTCATAGAGATTTGTTGTTCAAGTTGTTGCTTTGAGACGATGTTTTCATATTTATGTTCCTTGATGTGAGTGTGCCTTTTCTCTTCAAATATATTTGTTAAATTGGACGGGATTTTAAGGAATATAAATATTGTTTGCTATAGGCATTTGTGGAATTATATACACCATATTTTTGTCC
>Ga0099826_10003171_pt1 | contig 11053 bp, 4 predicted proteins | sample Mtrugardesep15_FD_76830 | JGI IMG/M metagenome (GOLD analysis project Ga0099826, IMG submission 76830) | Root nodule microbial communities of legume samples collected from California, USA - M. trunc garden sep15 | ecosystem: Host-associated > Plants > Roots > Nodule | place: USA: California...
TAGGGTTAAGGATGTATATTGATTATGTGACTTCTAAAAATGGTCTTAATTGATTTCATTGAGTTTAACTTGTTTTGCTTTGAAAGTGGATTTCTTTTGGAAAAGTGGTAAAATGAGATGAACTTTGTGATTTTTACCATTTCGTCATATTTAGCCGGTGAAACGCGCATGTGTACTCTACTACACACATATGTGGTCTAGAGATATACATAGTTGAGGCAATTGAGTGTTTACTTGGTTTTTGGTTCAATTTTCTTAGTTGTTTTAAAGTTGTGCAATATGAAACGAACTTGGTTGAATTTAATCTTTGAGCCCGATTACCTTGAAAATCCTTTATGAATAGTTTGATGTGAATAAGTGAAGATGTATGAATGATTGATGGGTGTTGAATATGAAGTTTATCATAGTATGGTGTATTTTCTCCTTTACTTGAATAGTGAGAATTTTATGAAGTTGTTGAATTATTATGGTGATTTTGTTGGTGTTTATATATGTTTATGTGCATATATGTTGTTGGTGAACTTTCTTACATGCTATTGGTGTTGAATTGTTGGCGTAAGCATGTAATGAATGATGTTGGTGATGATTGTTGAAGTTATGTGAACATGTGCATTGTTGTCGATTGAGTCATATGTTCATGCATCATAACATGTTGTCGTAGAATACGTTGTATTCAATTATTCAGGGTGATTATGATGTTCAGTTGGCATCATGGGTGACGACCTTGGAGGTGATTTGGTACCACATGCATATAGGTGTCGTGTCTAGGCACATTGCATGAAGTTGAAATGAGTCCTAATTGCCTACACCCTCCGGTCACTAATATAAGCAAAAAACTACATTTTAGGTTCATTCATTTAATGATGTATGTGGTCTATAATAAAGACCATATGCATCATTAAATGAATGAACCTAAAATGTAGTTTTTTGCTTATATTAGTAACGGAGGGTGTATGTACTTAGTGTGAATTATGTGCTTGGTGTTGTTGCGTACTTAGTGAATAATCGTGATTGACTATATACTTGTTGAACTTAGTTAGTAACAATTCGGTGAATATGTGAAGATGTGTACTTGTTGATGTTTATGATGAATCATATAATTTTATATCTATTGATCATTCCTGTTTATACTGTCTGATTATGATTGATGTGAAGCTAACCCCCAGTGGTCTGTGGTGGACCGCCTACCTATTTGTATGAGTGGGTAGACAACGTGCATGATTAGTTGATTGCTTGCTTGGTGAGTTGCTTGAGGATATCAGTAGCTTCCTCTGTTTATCTGTTTTAGAGTCTTAGATAGGCTCTGATCTAGGATGTTGTCTTTTATGTTATTCGGGATCATTTTATATTGTTGAGACTTTGCCCACGTGTCGGGATTTGGATATTATATTATTGGATGTATTTATGAGTTGATGACATGGTTGCTTGAGGTGTATGCTATATTTCCGCTGTGACGTTTTATTGATTGAAATTTTTATACATGTCAATTGAGAGTTGTTTGAAGACGTGACGCCTATTTCTTGATTATTGATTATATTCGCGCGATTTATCGCTTTAATAGAAATAGGACGTTACAGTTTGTAAACCCGTAAGGGTCCGGTTCTTTAACCCGAAAGGGCTGTTTGGTTACTATCGCTTTGAACTCATCCCTCGATCTGGGTTCAAATGCGTCCTTGTGAAACTGGTTATGTTGGTGTTCATGTGCTCGATTTTCTAATGTTTCCAAGTCTGTTGAGATCTGCAGGTATCGATGTGTCATGTGTGCCTTCACTCCAGTACCGTTTTTTATCCATCTCAGTCTCTGTGACTGTTTTGGACTATTATGCTCAAAAGAGCTTTGCGCCTACTGCTTTGTTCAGGGGGTTGTTGGTATGTGGATCTTGATACCGTGTTGGCGGTCAATCCATTCGCCAATTTAAAACCCTATTTTAGCCTACTAACACTCACTTTTCATCTTTTTTGTAATCTGGTTTCGTTCTCCAATGCAGGATCGCTGGGTTACGCCCGTGAGTAGTGTTTGTTTTGTTAGGATTGATTAGGATTTTTCCACCTATTTGTATCATGATGTATTCCCAATTGGGTTGTACTAGGTCATGTCAAATGCCTCCCAGCTTTGTAGCTCTGTTTTTTATTTAATATATTTTTCCTTTAGTCTAAAAAAAACACTATGTAAATATACTTTCATTTATTATTTGAAATTCGAACATTTGATTAACCTCTAAAAAAACATCCGATTAAAATAATCAATTCTACATAAATAAGATATTATTTATGAATTTGAACAAATAAAAAAGTGTGACATAAGACTTGGTCCGAACTAGCCTAAGACTTGGTATGAATTCGCGACCATTCGATCCACCACTAAAATACATTGGACCTAGGAATTGTTTCGAGTTACATTAGATATTTGATGTCTGCAACACCCCAATGCGCTCAATGACCTCCCAATGGTCACCATACCTAACTATTAGAGGTCGTCGTTCGGCTTGGCTTTTTTCCACGCCGGCTCCTTTGCAAAGTTGTATAAATACCTCCCTCCATTACATTGGAAGCTATACATTCTTTCCATCTAGAAACCTCTCACCTTTTGCCCTCTTGTTGTCTTGAGTGTCAAAGTGTTTACGGGTATCAACCCTAACATTTACGCTCAATAAAACGCTGTTATAGTTCGACCTACATTCTTTATCCATCAAAACAATTATTCTTAATTAGTTAAATGCAAACATGTGCTATTTTACTATTTTTATTTTCGTAAACCATTTCTCTTGCTATTTTACTAATGACCCTCTGATTCCCTATGGTTAGGTCATTAGAAAAAACATGAAGTCAAGGGATCCTATTACAAGAAAGATCAAACAATTTGTATTTTGCCTTTAGTGTATTGTCTTTGGCATGCATTTTTTAGACTGAGGTCTTTAGAACGCATATTAGAATAGGAATTGTTTGATTTATTTTTATTTAACGATTGAAAACATGTTAGTTAACGCGTTTCTTTTGTTTGAATGAATATGTATTTTATGTGTTGTCTTTGTTGTTATAGTTTAATGGTTCGGTTGTGACTAAAATATTTTGTATGGAACTTTGGATTTAAACTGGTTCACCATATTTTTTCATCTCTTCGTGTATGTTTATTTGAGTATGTGTTAGTCACTAAACTATTGAGAAAAAAGAAAACAAAAAAGTGTTAATTTCTTAATTTGGCTGTTCAAATTGATCGAAGTAATTAACAACTTTCATTTTTGGGTTTTCGCTCAAAACCTTACGTGCTCGCCAAAAAAATCAACTGAAAGTCGTAAACTTCATCCCAAAATGGATAAACATGCACGCATGCTTAAAAGAGTTTGGGGTGAAGAATATATCTCATGATATCTTAGTTCTTAGTATCTCATACTGAATTTAATGATTTCTGTACCCAAAATTAAGGATCCTTGCATGAAACACTACTACCTAATTAGTTTGAACCAATGAAAAGAGAAGCCCCCGCAAAGGTGTAATAACATGTGAAACCCTTATATATGTTTTTAGGGAGATGTGAGAGTGCCACGCAAAAAAAAGTGAGTGTCCCGCAAAATTCACCCTTGACAACAAATTAAACGAAGTTGTTTTTTTAAGGAGATTTTAAATTTCCCAACAACCATGATGAACGTGGGGAGGATCTAGCACTGGCAGATCGTAGCATATTGCAATGATTTTGAGGAATGACAGCCCTCCTTCTTGAGGAAAACTTTTAAATTTAATAGATGGATGTACTATAAAATAAAATGTACTTGCACTTGATCTGGATTTCTTGCAGTTGATGTCAAGTACAGGTTCCTATATGTTAGTTGATCTAGATTTCACACTTTTTCATTGTTGTTATCTCAAGATTAAAAAAGGGTGAATTATTCAAGTTTTGGGTCCATTCAACTTAAAAAAGTTCAGTGAATAAATAAAATGTAATTTACAAGTGAATAAAAAGATATACCAAATTAAATAAGCAACATCCAACAACAGACAAAAGAATACAAAACAAAACACGCTATATATATGTATGTAAACATTAAATCTTGAATTATAATAACCAATGTAAATGATATCATGAATTAATTAAGAAATCCTTTTGTGAATGGTGACAGGGAATCCACCTTTCATCTTTGAAGTCAAGAAAGAAATGAAATTTGGATGTTCATCCAAATGAGGTACTGGCACAACCTTAAACTTTCCAACAACACAAGCAACAATTCTTTTCATTTGCATAAATGCCATTTCTTTTCCCAAACAAATCCTCGCCCCAGCCTGAAAAACCGGATAAGTGAACGAAATAAATCAGAGAGGGTTTTGGTGAAGAGGGTGCCTTTTTGGTAATTGGAAAGTTGGTTTTTGAGGATGTGTTGAACGGTGGATGGGTTTCCGGTAAAGATTTGACGCTTGCCTAAGGGACGGTTTAGGTTGAAAGTGGCGGAAGGTGCTATTTGAACGATGTCGGAGAGCCATTGGATGCGGCGGTTTCCGACGTTTCTGATGGATAAGTAGGAACCAATTAGAGGATATGATTTTGGGATGGTGATGTTGTTTTTTGTTGAAGATTTCTTGTTTTGTTTTGTTAAGAAGAATAGTATGGGAAGAGTTAACAAGAAAATAGGTAAGAGATATGGAAGAAGCATTTCAAACATTGTTCTTAAGTATTCTAAGTTCTGAAAGAAGATAACAAATGAAATAAATATTCAAGTATTAGTAACCGGTAGGCAGGGCAGAAGACTTTTTTGGTTACAAGCAGAAAAGGGAAGGTAGTATACATATAGTGCCGTCTTCGATAATTTGGAGGTACCGTTATAATCTCGACAATTTTTTATTTAAAAATAATTAGAAAAAAAATCTAACACCAATTATAAACTATAGTAACAGACAATTAAGTTGTAGTTAAATACATGAGTAATGGTTTAAACATGACATTTACCTAGGCAGCGGTTATGGTGCATAAGGAAATCTTTATGCACCCTACATAAATTCAGAAATGGTTTTGGAGTACAACTCACATAAACCATTAAGTACATCTAATGGTTTTGGAGTACAACTAACAGAAACGGATCCTTACTTTTTTTCACCTGCTGGAAATCATTAAGTACATCTAATGGTTTTGAAGTACAACTCACAAAAACCATTTCTGAATTTATGCAGGGTGCATAAGGATTTCCTTATGCACCATAACCGCACCCATTTACCTATAGACAAATAAACATTTATTTATAGATAATGCATAATTGACAATAAATTTGCCGTCTTTCAGACTTTTTACCTACAAAAAAAGACATTTAGTAACGTATTGTGGTTGTAGATACAAGTTTTGAGGTCTCTAAGTTTGAGGTCCTATGTTAAAGGTCTTTTTACACTTGCACATGACCGGATATATAATAGTCTACAAGGGTCTTAAAGTCTTAACTAATTATAATAATTATAATATGTAAGAAGAAAGTCAAAAATTATATAAATGCTAATTAGTGTTTAAAGACTTTTCTTAAGAATTGGGTCAGATTTAATTCTTTGAATCGGATAGCAAAAGGTAGTAAAATTCTCTCAATAAATTTGTAACAGAAATAGACTGAGAAGCTAAGTAGGTTTAACAATGTAAATATTTGCAACGATTAAAAGAAAAAAAGTATGACCAATAAAACAAGAGACGTACTAATTTGTTTGAAATTGAAACATCAACATAGTTTAACCGATTGGGTGGTGACTCACTAGCTTAGGAAAAGTTCCAAACATTAGAAAACCAAAGCAAATATTGTGTAGTCACGAGATTTAGGGACACATAAAAGAGAAAGTAAAGAAGAAATAACTAAATAAAAAAACGTGGTCATACAGACCATATATTTTGGTTAACTTAAATTTTCTAAAGCTGTATAAAGGGATGTATATAATAAGGGTATTTACCAATCTTTATTCTAAATTGAACTTGCACATCCTAAAAATATTTATTTTGCAGTGAGTTTGCACCTCATTTGATCTCTCATCTTTTGATTTTTGACGCAGAACAAAACATCTGTTTTTGATTTTGCACTGGCAGATCGTAGCATATTGCAATGATTTTGAGGAATGACAACCCTCCTTCTTGAGGAAAACTTTTAGAGTGTGTTTGGATTGAGGGTTTATGAGGGGAAGGGAGGGGAGGGCTCACTTTTATTTTTTAAATTACGAACAATGTAAAATATATTTTTAAAATAAATTAAATGTTTTTAATGTATTATATCATCATCAATCATGTTGTTAATTCAATTTTTTAAAAATTATTTTATAATATCCGTAATTTAAAAAATAAAAGTGAGCCCTCTCCTCCATTCCCTCCTAAATCTTCAATCCAAACACATCCTTAAATTTAATAGATGGATGTACTATAAAATAAAGTGTACTTGCACTTGATCTGAATTTCTTGCAGTTGATGTCAAGTGCAGGTTCCTAAATTTAATGCAAATTTTATTCAAAGACAAAATAAAAAAGAGATTTTACACTTTTTCATTGATGTTATCTCAAAGATTATAAAAGGGTGAATTATTCAAGTTCTGGGTCCATTCAACTAAAAAAAGTTAAGTGAATAAATAAAATGTAATTTACAAGTGAATCAAAAGATACCAATTTAAATAAGTAACTACATCTCCCTCAAGCAACATCCAACAACAGACAAAAATACAAAACAAAACACATATGTACCACAAAAAGTCAATCCTAAAATTCATGCCTCCTAGGATAGGATAATAAAAACGTGAAGCTAACAATCACTTCACCTTTATTTATTCCTTTATTAATTAATAACCAATGTGAATGATATTATGAATTAATTAAGAAATCCTTTTGTGAATGGTGACAGGGAATCCACCTTCCATCTGTGAACTCAAGAAAGAAATGAAATTTGGATGTTCAGCCAAATGAGGTTCAGGCACAACCTTAAACTTCCCAACAATACCAGCAACAATCCTTTTCATTTGCATAAATGCCATTTCTTTCCCCAAACAAATCCTCGGCCCAGCTTGAAAAACCGGATAACTATAAGAATCTCTCGGCACAAAAGCCCATTTCCCATACTCGTCCTTCTCCAACCACCTTTCGGGCCTAAACTCGGCCCAATCCTCCCCCCATATACTCTCCATCCTCCCCATCGCATACACATGATAAGTCACCATAGTCCCCTTTTTCACGACCCTTCCATCAGGTAAAACATCGTCGTTTATTGCTTCTTTAGTATCCATCGGTACAGGTGGATACAATCTCATACTCTCGCTTAGCGCGGCGTGTGTATAAACCATTGTCTTTACTTCATCATAGTCCAAGGATTCAGATTTCTCATTTATTTCCTTCAAAATTTCCTCCTCGACCCGTGGATTTTTCCATAATAACCAAAAAAACCACGTCAATGCTGCAGAAGTAGTATCTTTTCCAGCTAAGATAAAACTTATAACTATATCCGTTACAAAATCTTCATCAGAATGACCTGAACTTAAAAAACGTGACAACATGTCTTGTGTATGAAGTTTATCATTCTCTTCTAATTCTTGCTTTTTTTCGCGAACTATTTTGTTAGCGAATTCTCTTATTTCTGTTACTGCTTCACTTAGACGTTTTTCTGAACCTATGTTGAAAAGTTTCTTCATTTTCCATATAAGTGGAAATGGTAAACGGAAACGTCTGCTGCTGATTTCTGTTGCATCTTCATAAGCTTGTGCGAATTTCGTTCTATTAGTTGATGGAGTTAAGTATTCTGGATCGAAACCAAAGGCAATTTTGCAGATGTTGTCGAACGTGAAACGTTGGAGAATGTCTTGGAAATCAAGGATTTGTTTGGTTTGTGTTGATGAAATGAGGATAGGGACTAAACGGTTGGTGAGTTCTGTGTCAACCACGTCTTCCACGAATTTTCGTAGTGAATTGGTGTTGAATTCGTGGCTTGCAACTTGTCGTTGAAACTTCCAATTATCGCCGTTTGTGTTGAAGATTCCATTGCCTAAGAAATCAGAGAGGGTTTTGGTGAAGATGGCGCCTTTTTGGTAATTGGAAAATTGGTTTTTGAGGATGTGTTGAACTGTGGATGGATTTCCGGTGATGATTTGGCGGATGCCTAAGGGACGGTTGAGGTTGAAAGTGGCGGAGGGTGCTATTTGAACGATGTCGGAGAACCATTGGATACGGCGGTTTCCGATGTTTCTCATGGATAAGTAGGAACCAATTAGAGGATATGATTTTGGGATGGTGATGTTGTTTTTGGTTGAAGATTTCTTGTTTGGTTTTGTTAAGAAGAATAGTATGGGAAGGGTTAACAAGAGAAGAGGTAAGAGATATGGAAGAAGCATCTCAAACATTGTTCTAAAATTCATGTCCAGAGGAAAGAATAGTATATGAAATAGATGTTGAAGTATTAAGCAGACAAGGGAAGACTTTTATGGTTTAAAGCAATGGTTGTACAGTAGTTGTTTGGTATATGTTGGATTTGTTTTGTGAAGAGAACGAAACAATATGTGTGTGTATATATAGTCCGACGTAGATGATAGTCAACATCCCACAAGGGGTCTCTAAGGTCAAGGGCTAGCAAATGCTAACAAAATGGAATATAATAAAAAAAAATTATAAAACAAAAAAAAATCTAGTTTGAATAAGGCTTATTTCGAGATTATACAAAACAACTTACGTAAATAAATAAACTTTTTATATTATTTATATTTTTGTCAATGTAGTTTATAAAAAAACATGTTATGAAAATACAATTTTCTTTGGTAAAAACTTATAAATTAACATAAAAGCTATCTATGTTTCATAAACTAAAAAATAAGTGAATCCAAACGGACACCATAATTAAGATATGAGCGATTTGGTTGACTTGTCTTTGAATAAAACTATCTAAAATATTTTGAAACAAACTAAACTAAAAATGTCTTTCTAAAAATCAACGCTTCCATATCAGTATGGACATTGTGATTTCCATAGATATCATCTGCAATGGTGAATTCAAGACTCTAGTCTACGGGTACAAATATTAAAATTTGATAAAAAAGTTATGATCATTATCAATATTCTTCAACATATCATCTTAATATTTGTCAATTCTCTCTCCATTCGATCATATAAATCGCTTTAGGGACGCTCTTCGAATCCTATTCTCTACCTTAATTGTACCAAAAAAACTAGGAACTGTAATACTTTTTTGACACAATAGCCACTTATAAAGTTTGCCATATAGTGTATGTCAGGTGTATAAAAACAGTGTATAATATAAATGGATATATAACTTGTTTGGGCTGGTCTGTTAGTGTTTGTTTGAGACCTTTAAATACCCATCCGAATGTATCAGGTTCAATTTTTTCCGATGACAATTTTAATGGACTTATTTAGTTTCTTTAAAAAAATATATAGTTTTTTTGTTTTTATAGAAAAAAATGGATATAAATGGTATCCACCCGGTAGATGCATGTATGAGTTCACCAAAACAAAATATAAATGGTATCCACCCGGTAGTTTAAAATCAAGATCAATAGCTAGCATTTGGGTACTGTTTTTCTAGAAATATTGATTGCTTAATCGCCAGAACTAAAATTAACTTATTTCGTATAAAAAAAGTAAACTTGCAACTATTTTTTAGCTGACATCAGTTTCAATTACGATGTACCGTTTATTTATGTATGCAAAGACGTCACTTTTTTTATAGAAGCAAAGTCATCATTTTCTTATACTAATCACATCCAATTTATTATTCTTGAATTATTATTATTTTGACAATTTATTAATTATGCAACTCTTTTTTTTTTTTTTGTGAGGAAAACCTCATTATGCAACTACGTCTCCTATGGGAAACCGCGTAAACTCGAATATGACACTCCTTTCTGTAAATATTTGGAACATTCGTTTAATTCAAATTATTTGTCATTTAAAAATATCAAAATAATTTTACCGAAAAATTATCAGGAGAATTTATTTTGTCAAAAACAAACATGATTATCTACATTTAATTCCATAATTTATCAAATTATTCTATTATTACTATAACATGAACATAATAATTATTATTATTTTGGCTACCAGGATACTGGTAAGAAGTTTCCATCACCGCTTAACAACGACTAATCTATGTCAGGGACCTTGTGGGACACACAATGTGAGTTCTCTCCACTTAACCAATTTGTTTTCATAGGCATTCGTCAAAAATTGAAACTCTGACCACTTATTTAAGAGGTTCAAGTCTCTTACGACTTGGACAAATTCATTGTTGGTTACTCAATTGATTATTTTTTTTTTAGAGAATGTGTACTATACTAAGGTTGATCCTATCTTTTTCTCAAAATAAATGGAGAACTTCATTTGGAGAGAGATATACAAAAAATTTTGAAAAAATAAATAAATTATGGGTTATGCTAACAAGTGTTTCTAATGACACTTGTTAAGGAAATTGTTTCGATCCGACTAAAATGTCATATCCACTTAACAAATGTCCAATAACATGTTATAAAACTCAATAAGACTCCAAACCTATTACACTCCCTTATGTCTATGTAAAGGGGACTCCGATACAATTTCAAGTAAGTTCGTTATCTACCTAAAACCTGTCATCCTCCTTACTTCCCACCTGACGTAGGTGTCAGAGCGCATGTGCAGGTACGACACTCTTCCGTCTCACCGGCAACAGGGTATCTTCCATGGATTTCGGCGAATTTTTCGCGAACGAGAGGGTTTTAGTGAAGAGGGTGCCTTTTTGGTAATTGGAAAGTTGTTTTTTGAGGATGTGTTGAACGGTGGATGGGTTTCCGGTAAAGATTTGACGCGTGCCTAAGGGACAGTTTAGGTTGAAAGTGACGAGGGTGCTATTTGAACGATGTCGGAGAGCCATTGGATGCGGCGGTTTCCGACATTTCTGATGGATAAGTAGGAACCAATTAGAGGATATGATTTTGGGATGGTGATGTTATTTTTTGTTGAAGATTTCTTGTTTTGTTTTGTTAAGAAGAATAGTATGGGAAGGGTTAACAAGAAAATAGGTAAGAAATATGGAAGAAGCATTTCAAACATTGTTCTAAGTATTCTAAGTTCTGAAGGAAGA
>Ga0099826_10003172_pt1 | contig 11051 bp, 10 predicted proteins | sample Mtrugardesep15_FD_76830 | JGI IMG/M metagenome (GOLD analysis project Ga0099826, IMG submission 76830) | Root nodule microbial communities of legume samples collected from California, USA - M. trunc garden sep15 | ecosystem: Host-associated > Plants > Roots > Nodule | place: USA: California...
AAGCTTTCAGCTTTATGCTTTAGCAGGGTTATGGGTTTTCAAACAATGACTTCAAAAAGCAACAAATTTATCAGTCTTTGAATATGAATCACCAATTTTGGACTAGTCGATGAGGGTCCAAACGGAGAGGTCTGGCGACAGGCGGCATATACCACTGTGAACATGTTACATTGCAAGTTGGCGGTGAGAGATGGCTGGCTGTTTGTGGCAGAGAGAGGCTGTCGCGAAGGCTGGCCATAAAAAAAAAAAATGGCTTGCAGTAGTTGGGAAAGGGCGTGCTTATGTGAAGGAAAAGGGGAGGCATTTTGTTTAGGTTATGTTTTCGAATATTTCTGTCATGTAATCTGTGGGAAACATTAAAATAATAGTTGACCAACCTCAACCCGGCTCAAACCCATCTCATCTCACAGGTTGGATGGAATCGGTATTATCGATTGCGGATGGCAGACGGCCAAAAATCCGTCAATTCCACCATAAAAGGCATGGCTTCATTATCCTTCACAAATTGGCCATGGCGATTGTTAAAAAACTGCCACTGCAATCTTCCACGGCTGCTATTTTATCAAAATAGGTGGCATGGGTCCAAATAACAGGTTAAGGTGAATCCTACTCTTTTTATTTTGGAATCCGACCCACAGGTGAGCCAGGTCGGCTCAGAGGCCACACTTCATTTTGAGAGCTCTAGCTCTGATCGGGCTAGGTCTTCAGAAGTTGAGTGGTCTCGAAGGTGCTTTCTTTGGTGGGGTCTCTAAGGCAGCGGCAAAAGCAGTGACACACGATGATCTATACTGTTAAGGTTACTCTTAAGGCAATGAGAACTGCAATGCAACAAAGGCAGTGAATTAAAGGTTCCACGATGTAGGAAAGACAGGTTTTCTCTGCAATAAAGGCGGAAGACTCTCCCTGATTCAAAGCTCTAATACTAGCTTGATAGAAGAGTAAACAGCGAATTGTATTCCACTTGATTGAAAAATTACGGAGGAGATACACTTTTCATAAGCTATAATAAATCCATACAAATTAACAAGTTACAAGAAAATAAAATTGAACTAAAAAAGTATAGTAGTATACAATGACAATAAGCCCCTAATGGTACATCTTTTTTAAAAAGAAAGTTAAGTTAGTTGGGTCTCAGCATCATGGTCAGGGTAAGCCTCAAAAGACACAAAACGCTTACAAGGGTACTTACGATTACCAACCAGCAAGATCCTCACATTGGTAGCAGGATTTGAACTCACGCCCTTGTGGGATATGAGTTACATCCTTACCAAGTGGACCAACATTCGTCGACAATAAACATCCTAACTATGCATATTACCCCACACAAACCTAATAAAACCGAAAAATATGTACCTTTGCTCTTCTTGCGTTGGGAATCTACCACCTTTCCTTGAACTGACATTGCAGCCTCTCGAGCCTGTTCAAATACGGAAGAATAAAAACTTTATGAAATATTATCCCAACTATCATATATGAATCTTCCTTATGCATCCATTACACACCATAGAAAAACATTAATACAACAACCACCACAAAGCCGATGGACATGGATGAGAAACCTCGAGACTACCACCAGGTCACCATTCTAAGCACTAATTTCAACCAAACATGCTTAACACTGGGCTAAGATACACTGGAACTCGGCTAAATGAACGAAGATATCTTATTACAGAAGAACAAAAACGCAAACGGTCAAATAGTATCCCTAACATATGATATACTCCCTCCGTCCCATAATAACAGTCTTTTGTTCATTTCACACATATTAAGAAAAAGTGTATACGTGAAAGAGAGAAAAATTGTTGAGCGTCTTGTCAAGTATTGGTGCATTCCCCATTATCATAAATGCAAAGTAGAATATATTGAATTGGGAGTGATGAAAGTAGTATTAATTAGAGTTATAATTGAAGAAAAAAAAAGTGTTGCATTTGGGACGGAGGGAGTATTGCATTGAAAAGTGAAATGGGTCAATTATTTTGGGACATTTTTTTTTGCGCTCAGTTATTTTCGGACGGGGGAATAGTATCTTAAAGTTTTCAAAATCGTCATGTCCAATTACGCGTTATACTCAGAATCATATTACCCATTATACTCGGAATCATATTTCTGCTTCCCAAGTTCACAACAAATTTCTACCTCATTGTAGCCAAGCCTTCTTAATTTCTACATGCTCAATACATGCCAAATAGTCTCATAATAACTACGGTATTGAATCCAGTCAAATAACGAGTAAACTTCGCAAAACCAGCAGTATAATGAGAATAAATAAATATAATGAAACAGAGAACTACCTTATACTCATCGATCGAATGTTGAGCAAAAGCAATATCAATGTCCTTTTCCCTGATAACAATAAATAAACAAACAAAATGTGAGAACCACACGGTAATATTAATACATAATAAACATCTAATTACTGCACAAGTGCCTGCTAAATAAGGACTTAAAACTCTAAACTACAGTGTAAATACAGTGCATAGATGTTCTACCCATCCTCCTTAATATGAAGACAACGGATGCACAGAAATGTACAAAATTAATGTAATGTACCAAGTCACTTCGGCATAAGATAGTCCTTGCCACTTGACCAGGTATTCTGGGACAACATTGCCAGAATTATCTCTACTTATCCTATCTGCAATTATTCTTTCCACCTGAATATGCAAATATCCAAATTTATCAAAGATTTCAAGAAAAAGCAAAGACAGTATTTAATTATGCAAAACAGGAAGGGAACCTGACTGTTCTGCCTGATAATTTCTAAATCCATCTCCTTGCTCACATCATAGACCTCAATCTGCATACAGGAATAAATAATGTTCAAAAACTAAACACAAACTCTAAGATATCATGTACAAGTGGTCATTTATTTAACTGATAACGTCATGGTAGAAGAGTGATATATAACATTATAAGGTTGAAATGTATGGAAAACTTACAAGCAAGAAAGAGTATGTATATGTTCAACCAAGCAGGACACATCAATATACATTTTATTTCATGATGCAGCTATAGATTGAGCAATAGGTTAAAGAAAAAAAAGTAAGAAAACAAAATAAGAAGAATAAGAGGTAGAAAATGCATCAGAAAGTGAGGGTGACATGCCACAGGGTCATCCTACACAATGTATGGCCCAATTAGATAGACCTTTATCCAAAGTTGATTGCATTAAAACAAGTAACATGCAAATGAACTTCTGTATGCAAACTTCTAATAACAAGTGAACTGGTAAACAATATCCTCCAAAAAAATTCAGCAAGGTCTTCTGTGGTATATATTATAATATCAAGATCTATAAAAATGAACTAGAGCATCTAAAACTAAGTCTTCTACCAGCTGAACACAAATATTTACCTCCTCTCTTGAGATTGCTCTCCGGTACCTGATGTCCTCCATTATTTTCTTTGTATAATTTAAAACCTTCTTAAAGCCACTGAGCTGCAATTTCATATAAACAAGAAGTGTTACATTTCATCCAGAAAGAAATGAAGAAAAACCTCCAAAAAACAAGGACAATTAAAATAACCAAAATAATAAGAAAGGGTTATTATGATAAAAGAAGAGAGGGAAACAGATAATAGAAACAATGTAACATTGATTAATGAATGCTTAATAAACAGTAAGAATATATCATACATTTTGCAGCTCTGCAAAAGACTTCCATTGACAGTGCAGATGAGATTGCCCCTTCCATTTTATCAAAAATTCAATCTCATTCCAATCAAATTCAGAATCAAACAAGTGACTCATTAAAACAGGCTCTGTTGATCTATTATTGCTTTGAGCGTCTTCAGCTGTGCCCTTCAGCTGATGCCAAAGCACCTTTTCAATAGAGTCACCATCCTCCTCTTCAATTTCTTCCTAGAGAACATTTAAAATAATCAAATAATTAGATATAAATTATAAGTGCAAATTAAGTAAAAGGTGGTATCAAAGTCATTTAAGTAAAATTCTGCATTCCCACTACCAAGCCATTCCCATATAAACAAATAATATAATAATTTAGCTCGGGACGGGAACCAAGACATCTTACCCCACACAACAATATAAAACACTAGAATTAAAGAAGGCACCTAAAATGATGGCATATATTCACCGTTTACACAAACAGTTCTATAATGCTATTGAAATTTCCTTTTAGCATAAGGCCCGTCAAGAAATCGACAAATTTCATGACTGAGATCATACCAACACTACCAAAAAATAATTAAAAAACTTTAACTGATAACAAACAAAAGATCAAGGTCTTTCACCAAGACAGTTGCAATATACTAGACTACTCATAAGATACAACATTTAAATTAATAAGCCTTTCTTCAATAGTATTCATTCTCTGATGAAAGGCAATACACATGGCATAAAACTCTTCAAATTAAATCATTATATAATAGTAATCAAAAACAAGTCACTAGTGTCTTTGTTCCAAACTTTCAATGCACCTTATTAGATTAAATCAGTATATAAATATACTGATTTATATTTAAGCAATATTTTCATGCTAAAATGTGCACATTCTCTAGCAAAACTAAAAAATATCTCATTATGTTTTGGTTGTATCTTAGATAAATTTAAAATATACCTTAGACTATCAATTGGGATCGGTTTACATATTTCTTTATATTTCATGAATTTTTTCTAATCTTAATAGGATTAAGTCTAGTAATAATCATGATTAGTTTCCTTAATTAACTCTGGTTAGGAGTCTTGTATATTAGTATAAATAAGGGTTGTGGCTACTGCTTACTCCTTTTTCTAAAAGCCTATAACTTCAACATGGCTACACGGCAGTCTCATCCACCTTGACCTGTCTCATCTCTATTACACTGCCAAGTTCCCTAAAGTCTATAAATCTAGTAAAATGTCACTGTCTCTGATTATTTTCTTCTTGTCAGTCATGCTCAAACTTCGGCCACCATTTCTATCTCAAGTTCTCTCAGTGGATTTTCTGTTTGCCACTTCTGCAATTTATCTCAAATGCCTTAGGTCAGTTTGTCCCAGCATCATTTCCTTCGAAAACCTCCGCCGGTATTATATAAAGTTGACACCAGTTATCCCAAATGTAGTTTGGCCTCAGGTACCCAAATGAAGTTAGGCCTCGTCATTGCAGATGACGCTTGACCTGACTATCCCTAAAAACATCTAACCCTGGCAATCCCAAGTGCAGTTTGGCCCCGACTATTCCAGATTAGCAAAGAATTAGTTGTGCTTCATACTAGACTCTCCAATCACGAACAATACCAATGGCAATTACTCCTGTCCCATTGGTGAGTCGTGCCTAAGTTGCCTCTCTGATCATGTTTTGTACAGCCTGTGTAATATTCTTCTTTTCTAAGTTTCATTTGTAACAAGCATATATCTTAGTAAGGTTTAGCTTGAGGGGGTGTTCTAGCATACATAAAAATATCTCATAATATTTGGGTTGTATTTGAGAGTAATTAGAAATCAGAATACAGTACATTATAGCTTAGGATTGGTTTCTGTATCTCATGATTTGTTAACATACTTAATTAGGATTTAGAATGCAATACCGGCTGGGGATGGAAAGGGAAGATGAGGGTGAGGGTGAATTATCATGAATAATTTCCCTGTTTATTTAGGGTTAGATGCCTGGTATTAGTATAAACAAGGGTTAGTTTTTGGACTTTTGCATTCAAATCATAATCGCAATTCAAAGTCTCCATTCTTTTTCTTCCCTACTTCCCTATCTAACTTCAACAAGAGTGAAAACAAAAAGAAATATCAAAATGGTAGGTAACTGAATAATCATTAGTTTATCAGAATTTAGTTCCACTCGGTGTTAACAATTGCGTAAAATAGCAGTGTTATATCAGTGGAGAACCTCGCAATGTGGCAAGTTTTACATCGGAGAAATCAAGAAAGAGGTGTTATCACACTGCCTTAAGAGAGCCTACTGAAATGTCGAAAAAATCTCTCAGAAGTTTAATACTTTAATTGGCCTTTTTTATGGGGTGGTGAAGGGATTTCGGCCTTCAAATCAAATACCATAACATCTCTGAAGAATTTAGAGCTAGCTTCTTTGCATCTCTCGTGTTTTCCTCTGTCTGTCTCGTGATATCACAATTCTCTCTGCCCCACTCTACATGTCCTGCGATTATTTCTTTGAATTTCTAGATATTTTAGATTTTGTCTACCACTACATCTCTCGAGATTCCCAATCAGAATCTGCTTCCTCCATCATTCTTTTGTCCCTCTTCAGTGGTCAGTTTCAGTCCTGTTTAAGACCTTTTTATTGTTAATTATGAATGTCATGAATTTTAGTATCTTTATTGTTTTTGAGAATTTATATGTAAATGTGCATTACATTAACTGTATAAAAAATTCAGAATAGCAGTCATCCCACTATCTACTATTCGGTCATAACACCTTGGGCTCAGTCCATCCACTAACCGGGAATAATAGCACTGGTTCCAATTTCTAAAATGTCCTAGCATATTGAAATCAAAACAATTGAATACAAAATACACGTTTTAAGATTTCAGGTGCATTCAATCAGATTTTCCCATACCTACAAACACATTAACCCGAACCTGCAATTCCTCATGCACCCACCACAAAAAGAAGAGTCAAGACGTCTTAGGACGGCCAATTAACAAGGGGTTGTAAGAAGATACTAGTTACAAAAAAAATTGGAACAACTGGTTTGCTAGTCCTTGGTGTCCTCCTAATTTGGAACAGCATATGCTACCCCTTTTTCATTTGATTGGACTCAAACACTTTGAATTCTAGGGACATCTCTCTATCTCTCAACTTCAATTCACATAGGATAGAGTTTTAGCCCCTCAATTAGATCTACTAATGATTGATGTAGGTGTCCCTTCCCTCTGTTCTTTCTAGTAAAACTTTTTTTCCACCAATAACAAATGTAAATATCCTTTTCAAATAAACCCATAACCTCCTAATATAATATACTACAAAAACTTTTGCCTTTTGAAATAAATAAAATGAAATGAGTTTTAGTAGGCAAATAAACCCCAAAATATTTACACTAAAAAGAGACACCCAGAAAGACAAAATATAAACTATGTTTCAAACATGCATGATGAAAGATTTACCTTTTGAGACTTTTTCTTCTTCCCATCATCAGCTTCTTCACTTCCATCACTTTCAACATATGATATCTTCCTAACAGCCCTACTAGAAGTGCGAACGTCACTGTTGTGTGCAGAAAAACTTGTGGTTACAGAAAAGCGGCTGTTATTCTTCCGAACATTGAAACTTCTCTTTCTTGTGCTTTTAAAATCGTCATCACTAACACTGTCAGAATCCTCTGTTGTAGACTCGTTGTCTTCAAAAGATGATTTTAATCTTCTTTGTCTGCTAGATGCAACACATGCTTTGCGATCTCTGGTAGATTTTATACTTTTTCTAACCGTACCTCGTTGCCTTCCCTTGGCTTTTTTAGTATAGAAAGATTCGTCATCATCAGAAACATCTAGGCTTTCATCACTGTCATCATTTTCATCCGATCCTTCACCTTCCCAATCTTTATCCTGGAACAACAATCAAACCATCTGATAATCAGAAACATCCACTAAAATACAAAATGCCTATTTAACTTTGAAACTAACATTGAAGCAACATTTGACCTCAAACAAAAATATACAACCTCTGAATAGATTAAGGACCACTATTACAAATAATACAGAACTTGATAACAACAATAACCACAACAAATGAACAACCTTTTTTAAGGTATGGCTACTCTCGACAGGCTCAAAATCTGCATCGGCAGGATCATCTTCTGCAAGGTATAGGCAAAAAGATGCATCATGGGAATTTATCAATAATTAGTGTACTAGGTATCAAGGCCCTAGACATTATCAGCTAACTTTAAAAGTAGTGCTCCATGCATGAGAAACGATCTTTATACAAATTCAATGCTTAACATACCGTCTACTTCATCCTCCTCTTCATAATCACCATCACCATCATCATCTGAAATCCTAGATTTCCTACGCACAGGTTTTTTCACAGAAGTAGACTTCTGTTGAGGCCATGAATTCCGCCCAGTGGACTTTTGAATCCCATTATAATGCAATGAGTCACTTTGATCTTCCCCATCCTGCTCATAATATTCATCAGACAACATCTCTTCTGCAGGAACATCGGAGTGGCTTCTTCGGCCTTTACCTGCCTCCTTTTGTCCATCATCATCTTCCGAGTCTAGCCTACCTGTTTCTCCATCCACAGAATTATCTTCAGATCCCCCTGCATTTCTATAGTCTGATCCACTTTTGGATTCCTTACCGGATTCAAAACCATTTTGAGGACCCGATGGTTGGCAGTCCTTCCAAAATGTCGAACCCCACCTTCCAACTGTAGATGCTTTACTACCGGAAGCCTGTAAGTTGGATTCTCTCAAACCATCTCCATCGTCAGCTGTTCCCTCATTTTGCAGTCTACATGCACCATCTGGCCCGCCATCACTCTCATACTGTGCCTCCAAGTTCATGTCGAATTCTTTCTCACTAGAAGTTGCATCAGTACATTCATTACCTACTGATCTATGAATATTATTAGCATCCTGCCCTAGGCCTTTATCTTCCATGGCACCATGTGAGACTGTATCATTTACAAAGTTCCTAAAGAAAGCCATCTTTTGACATACGACTAAATTACAACTATACTTACTTCAATCACCTCTCTACAAGAGTGATTAATAATAATAAAAAAGTGACATGAATCGCGTGCTGCTTATGTTATCTACAGTCTCAGCAAAAACCTGAACAGCAAGAGTGATAAATGATCAGCATGATTCAAAACTATGCTCAATATTGCACGATGCAAGTTAAAAATAACAAAATGAAAAGCTGACATTACAACCCATTGTAGCACCGACAAATCTGATCAAAGGCGTGTCCGGTGTCCGAAACAAATACATGTGATTACATTCAATTAATTTTTCAAAAAATTTACCAGTGTTGACTCATGTCTATGTTAGTGCTTCATAGTTGCAGTCGTGTAACCGGTATCCGACACCGACACATGTGATTACATTAAACTAATTTCTCAAAAACAAAAAAAATTACCAGTATGGACTCGTGTTTGTGCCAGTGCTTCATAGTTACAATCCAATAAGTTAAAAAGTGAAGAAAATCAGGTGAACTAATTTACAACTTACACAAAATTACCCGGTTTCAACAATCAGTGACAACATTAAGTTGAAATTCCACTATAAACCAAGTAGAACTTGGACCTAATTAGGTGAATTCCATTTTAACTTTGAAATTATAGGTTAAATACGGTTCAATCTGCATCAAACCAAGTTAAAGAACCAGCTACATTGATGAAGAATTGTAGAAACTGGTTCAAAAGAGTGTTCTGGTTTAACGGTCAAAATTGAATAGAATTAAAACCAATTTTATGCCAAATTCGAACTGCAACACCGAGAAATGCACAAAACCAGAAAAATCTAATCAAAACACGTTGATTTCCGAAAATTTCAGGCAAAATTGAATCGGAACGGATCAATTAGCAAACTCAACAAAGCTCGTCACTAAAACCCCTTGGAAAACGCTTAAAACCAAGACTAAAAGCTAACCTAAATCTGAAATCGGAAACACAATTCAGAAACGAAATCGCTACGCAAAAATCGAATCCATGCGGCGATGATTGAAAAAATTGAAAAATCGGCGCTCACCTTCACAAACTAGACAAAGCAAAACGAAGTTCCGCTAATTATGATTCGAATTGAACAAAAACGACGAACGACGGTGCACAGGTTAATAAAATAATCGTGCGCACAACGTCGTCCGATGAGGAATCGTCGGAAAATGAATCGCCGGCGGAGGATATAAATAGGAAACGAAAATCGGCTGTTGTTGTTGGTTGTGGTGGGGGTGAAGGTGAAGTGGAAAACAAGATTGGAAATGATGAAGAGGCGTCGGCGGAGGCGGAGGGATTCGCCGGTTGCGGCGGCGGCGGTGGTGGTTTGATTGGGAAAGTGAAAAACGACGCGGTGTTTTGGATTAACCGACGACGGTGTTTAGATGAAAGGGTAAGAGAGAGAAATGAAAGTCTTTAACGAGAGCACGGGAAAATAATAATATTAATAATGAGAGGAATATTTTGTTTGTTTTTTTCGTTTATACCTATTTTTCTTGGGCAAAAAATGTGTCTTAAGGATACTTGGGCATATAAATGATAGGGTACCGGCTTTAAGGACACCATTCTCCAATCTTAGATTTATTTTAGTAATATGTATTTAAAAATGTAAGTTAAAAAAACTCACTTTCAATTTCTTTTTACTAGGAAGATCATAAAGTGGCTGATTTTTATCGAAGCGAAACCTGTGACAATTTGTTGAAATGCTAACAACAATCGTGGCTACGACTTTTATGGTTGATTTTGGTATTTTTTTAAAAATCGACCAAAATGGAGGTTAAGATAATTTCCTCGTAAATTTTAGGATTTCTCTCGTTTTCGACCTCTTTTTACTAGAAAGGCCATAAACTGATTGATTTTTATCGAAACAAAGATGTGACAATTCGATTGAATGCTAACAAGCATATCTACGACTTACATGGTTGATTTTGGCATTTCCTAAAATGTAAGCAAAAACGACAAACATTTATCTTATTTGATTTTGTTTTTTCAAAAAACCATTTTTTCTAAGAACTCTTTTTTGCTTATTCTCATTAAATTAAATGTAAATTACATTCAATTTTCTCTCTCTTCTATTTTTCCATAATTAAATAGCCAATGAAAATTGTTTTTACATTTTTTCATGAAACTTATTCCAAATAAAACACAAAAAACTATACTTCAAATTCTTATGTTTTAGTTTTCTTAATAAGTGTAATTTGATTTATTTTTTTCCCTTACAATTTAAGACGGAGAGAATACATCTTAAAATTCTCTCATAAAAAAATACATCTTAAAATCGTGTTCTTGAAATACATCTTAAAATCGTTTTTAATAACATTTTCGATCCCATCATAAATTATACAATAATTATTAATATTGTATAATTATTACCGTTATATAACTATACCTAAGTTGAAATTTCACTATAAACCAATCAAGTTAAA
>Ga0099826_10003173_pt1 | contig 11050 bp, 6 predicted proteins | sample Mtrugardesep15_FD_76830 | JGI IMG/M metagenome (GOLD analysis project Ga0099826, IMG submission 76830) | Root nodule microbial communities of legume samples collected from California, USA - M. trunc garden sep15 | ecosystem: Host-associated > Plants > Roots > Nodule | place: USA: California...
GACGTCATCTTCAGAAGCTCTTTCTTCAGACGCATTCTGACTCTGAATTTCCAGGAGCGCTTTCATTCAGATGTTCTTCAAGCTTCAGTCTAAATATCCTTTGCTCTTTAATTTATTCAATTAAGAACTCTTGTAAATAAGACTTTGATAATGGTCCTGTACACTTGAATAAATATTTAGCATATCCAATTGATAATTTTTAATACTTTGTTATCATCAAAACTTAAGTGGTATACTTGTGAAACACCCTTTGTTCCAACATAACATTTTCCAACTTAGTGAATGGTCTATTTTCTTGTTCAAATTCTAACAATAATTTTTTTTGGTAGTGTAAATTGTAACAATAAAATTTGAATTAAGGACAAACCTTATGAGTATTTTACCTATATGATGGTGTAGTCTTTAACTAAAATACATATTTTTTTGGGTTAAATATTTTTTTTTCTTATAAATATGTCAATTTTTCGTTTTAGTACTTTTAACAAAAGTTTCAACTATTAGTCTCTCAAAAAATTTCTATCTTCACTTTTGGTCCATCCTTTAAAGTAAACTCATATATAGAATTTATATTTTTGAATAAAATTCAACAAAACATGAATTTTTATATTTTTTATGGTTAAAAATTTATATTTAATTTGTGTTTTGTTAAAAAATTCTATTTATTTTTTTAAAAATATTTTACAATATTCTACACATTTCTGTACAATTTTATTAAAAAATATAAAAATTAACTTAAAAATAAGAACCAAAAGTAGTGATTGATAATTTTATAAGGACTAAAAATTTAAAGAAATTTTTTAGAGGGACTAAAACGAAAAATTGATATATTTATAGAAACTAAAAACATATTTAACCATTTTTTTAACTAAAATAAACTTTAAGAAAATTAAATCGGAAATATAAATTTTTCATTTTGTCAATGTAAAAGTGCTACATATTCTTACACAAATTTACTTCTTTTAAAATTTCAATTAATATTGCTGAGAAAAACTTTAATTAATATCTTAAAACATTCGTTAACATTCTCCATTAATTTTTTACTATTACCTCGTGATTTTTTTAACCTGTTTGAGAGCGACATGTGAAGCAACGGGATAAAGTAAATAGAGGGAATGGAACAGCGTTGATATAAAAATCCTGTTCATGATAAAATCAGTTGAATTTGAAAGTATTCATGATTCATATGATTATACCACAAACTGATTGAAAGATAGAATAGTTATACACTACCATGCAGTTTCTTTCTGTCGACGTGGGACTATTTCTTATGCTTTTTTCTATATAATTAGCAATTTTTTCTCGTTTAATATATATACACAATGAACATGTGATATTTCATTTCATTTAAATCATTGTCACAAGATTAAGATTAGTGTGTTAACCCGTACATTAAATTATTTTAATTTTTTAATTTATTAATGAAGATTATTCATCCCGAAATTTTTTAAATCTATCAGTATTTTTTTGTCGAAAAAAATATGTTAATATTTTTTTTGCCACAATGATGATAAATATGTGTCACATGATTTTTATGTTTATTAGTGATTTTATGTATTAATGAAAAATATATTTATGGGTTTCAGATCGTCATCGATGAAGCACTGCAACGACTGTCCTTTCAGAGTCTTGGTGTGTGTTGATTCTATTGTGCTCACTGGTTTCGTTCAACGTCGTCGTTGTCTTGTAGAGCTTTGGTGTTAACGCGATTATGAGTTAGTCCCGATCTGGTTTTTGCTATGTTTTTTTTTCTTTTTCATTTTTGCTTATTGACGTTTGTTTTCGTTTTGTTCCGTAGAGATGAAAATGGGGTGGTGACTTTGTTTCGGCTCTGTGATTTTGTCTGAAAACCATGAATCTGGTTTTATGGATTGAAGACATGAGTTCTTTAGTTATGGTGTTGTTCTGTTGGATGCGTATCTCGATTCAACATGACTAGTTTATCCTAATGTTGCTCGAAAGGGCTAGGTGCGTGGATGCTCCATGTTGACGGTAGTAGTCATTCATCATACCTAAAAGATTTTATCCACCGTGGTTGCTTCTTGCACCGTTGGTGGACAGTGATAGATTTATGTCGTTTGTTCATCCTTTGATCTGGACTGTGATTGAAGTTTCAAGAACACTACGACTTTTTTAATATTTGTCAGTGATTTTTTTGTTTTTTTAGTATTTGTTCCGTGATTTCTATGTACCAGTTACTGCTATTTTCCTGTGATTTTTATGTATGAGTTATTATTATTTGTCTTGTTTTTTTAAATATTTTTCAATGATAAGTTTTGTTCCTTGTTTTTTTTTAATATTTATCACAAACAAATTTTTGTCCCATTTTATGCATCAATGGCAAAATATGTCCTGTATTTTCTTATGTACCCGTGATAAATATTTGTCACGTGATTTTTTTATATTTATTCGTGATAAATAATTGTCTCGTATTTTTTTATTCTTCGCTAATAAATATTTGTTCCTTCAACAAAAATAATAAATATTTGTTGTGTATTTCCTTTATATCCATGTCAAACTGTTTCTGTATATTTTTTTTAATATTTATCGGCGACATATATTTGTCTCATTTATTAGTGAAATTCATTGTTTATATATAGTTGACTATTAAGTGGAATAACTCATCTTAGAGTTATTCGTAGATTCAACGTACGTATTCTAACTTATTTTTATTTTAATTAAATCGTGTAAAAAATTGATATTCAATGTTTATCATTATTATTGTTTTTTAATAAAATCATTAAAATTATTTTGTTAAAAGAAGATCATAGTTTAACAATATTTAAATAACAATCTATTTTTACTTTTGACTTTCGAAGATTTAATTTAAATTGTTATTTCAATAGGATGATAACATAGAAGCAATTATTTTAATCTAATTCACAACATAATATTTTAAAACTTTCTTAGAATACAAGAAATGTTTCATATTGCCAGGGAATAATGCCAGGAGCAAGAACCCCTGGCAAATTTGCCAGGAGCTATGCCAGGGAGAACTCGTGGCAAAGTTACCAGGGGCAACCCCTCACAAAAGTCGTGGCAAAATGCATGGAGAGAATTGAAATTCAAACGGAAATATTTTGATTCCTCTTTGGTCAGAAAATGCAGTACGGTTCAGACATTTGCCAGGGGTTATGCGACTAGATGCCCTTGGCAAACTGCAAAGCCTTGAATTCGGTCGGCAAAGCCTGTAAAGGCTACATGGTAGGCCTTTTCCTCTATTTTCTCTCACTTGAGAAATCTTTCCTTTATTTTCTCCTCTATTTTATTCGATCTCTCCTTCCACGAAAAACTCCACCACAACCACCCATCTTCGCGGTGACTGATCTACATACACCGACATCTATTAGCCATGAAACCAACACCTTTGAACTCCAATCTTCCTCCTCTTTAAAAACCACCTAATTTTTTTCAAGATTACTGAGATTTCAAAAACCCCATTTTTCACCTTATCTCTCGATTTCCGGCCATCATGGGTGTCATTTGTGAAAGTAAGTTCATAATCTTCTTCTCCATAGATTTCTCATCAAAATCCCTAAATAAATTTCCCAATTGGAGCATTTCACCGGCAGCCACCGTACCAAAAGTTGTCCGCGCGTTGCTGGAAATGTGACCGGCGACCATCTCATATCTTTTCTTCTTTTTGGTGAGTTCCATCTTTGACCTCTTCTCTAAATTAAATTTTTGAAGTTTTTTATATTTTTTTTGGATTTTTATAAAAGACACCAATTAAGCATGTTTTTTTTTTAAATTGATGATTTTTAAGCTTCCTAGTAGGGCCTAAGTGGATATATGATACCAAGTTGTTATTAGAATTAAATTTAGTCCTAATTTATGCTTGAAAATCAATGTCTATGGGATTGAAACTTAATTATTTTGAAATTGAGTTGAGTTCCTGATGAGGTTTAGTTTTGGCTATATATATATAAAATGGATTTCTTCTTCAGACTTGTTATTTTGTTGTGAAAGTTGTAAGTATATAAGACTTATTTGGAGTGTTAATTGATATAAATTTAGGTTCACAAATATTTTAGACTATATTGTTTGATAATGAGAACTTGAAGTGGTTTGTATCTTAATCTTAGTTTTAAGATTTTGGGATCGATTGGTTTTAGGTACTTGGTGTAGATTGTGGTCTTGATACTATTTCGAAGATGATCGTTTAGACTAACATTAGTGATGGAGATGGTTTTACTTGGGTAGTGAACCTTGTATTCTTAAATTTCTTAAACTAGTAATGTCATTGCAAAGCATGTTAAACTTAATGATTTGTGTTCTTGTTTATGTACTGATTTTCATGTTGTTTTGTTACTCAACTAGATCTTAACTTTGTTTTTTGAAATGAAGACATTTTGTTGTTCCTATGTGTTAAACTTGAACTAAACCTTAAGTTAGATATTTTCTCATGTCATTTATTTATGTGTACTTGAATGTCATTCTAATTTGGTTTTGTTGGCACAGGATACGCTACAAGATCTTAACTGACGTGGATCTTCCTAAACCTATGTTATACCATCTTCCCACATAGAACACATCGCAACACAGTTATGCAGCACTGATGTAAGTAGTTTCTCATATTTTAATTAATGTCAGCTAAAGGCAAGACATGGGATGTAATTCTTGTTTGTTAAACTGTTATTTTCTAAGATGCCACTGTTTGCTGTTGCTGATTTTGTTCTATAATTTTGATTTAAGTTATTAAGCCATAGACAATATAAATCAATGGACATCATAATATATTTGAACTCATACTAGCATTGTACTACTACTCAATGAACTGTAGTTTATACCCGGCAAGTGTTTTTGACTGTTACACGTTTATGTGCAGGTCATGGTTCATGCCACTATGCCATCATTCTCGTATAGTAATTGTCATAGTCCAATGAAATGTTATTTCCAGTGTGCTGGTCATCGTTCAGCCACAATGTAATTTAGTATTTCCATGTAAGCATACTTCATTGTGTAATGTTTAAATATATGAAATGTTTTTCCAATGGACTATTTCTTTATAGCTTGTTCATAGTCCAGTTGGTTCGTTGCTGTAATCTATCTCAAGGGTACTATACTTTTTGTGTGCCAAATGATTCTGTTGTGTTTTGTTTTATGTTTAGTGACTTAGAGTGATCAGTACGTAAAATAGGTTTTTTAGAATGATGTTAACTAATGGCTGAATTTTTCGAATCTCTTTTTTAGGGTATGAAATAAAAACAATGAAATAAAAAAATAAAAAACGCTTATTAAAATTGTTTTAATAATTTAATTTAATTATTTTTCGTAAAAATAATTTAAAATTATTTTAATTATTAAATTTTAATATTCTGATTGTTTAAACAATTTAAAAACGTTTTTTTTTAAAAAAAAAAAAGTGTACAACATTTTGCCAGGGGTTAACCCCTCTCAAAGTTCCTGGCATGGATTGAAAATGACTGATGTGATGCTGACACAGTCTGTAAAAAGCCTGCATTGACCAGAATGCGTCAGAAAAGCCTGCAATCATTCAGATACAATTTGCCAGGGGTTGAGCCAGGGCCTGTGCCAGGAGCGCATTTGTCAGGAGCTAAAGCCCTGGCATGTTCATTTGCGATGAGCAGATTTGCTGGTGATTCTGCTCCTGGCAAAACTCCTGGCAAACGTCCAGTTGCCAAGGCTTTTAGCATTTTGCCAGGGCTTCTGCCCCTGGCAAAATGCAACATTTCTTGTAGAACTTTCTATATGTTTTTGGAGGAATAGAATTATATATCTTTAATACTATATAAAATCAATCTCATTTTCTTTGTTTTGATGATGAACGTTTATTTTATTTTTTTACAAAGATGATGAATATGAAGTATCGGCTATCCTATCGATTTGCCCATCATAATTCTTAACTTGGTTTTTGCCATTTGAAGCTATCTAATCATTCTCATTCCTTTTTTAAAAAATAAATAAATAAATATTAGTGAATTGAAATTTTAAATCCCCTTATCTCCTCATTTTTTTTATGGAATATGGGTTATATTTTCACACTCAATAGTTTAACAATATGTAATTACTTTTTTGATATATGAAAATCAATTTGTATCGTTGTTGACACATGTTAATGTATTTTCACATTGATTATTTTCGCATTTAATTCAATTGAATTCTCATTTGCCAATCAAAAGCAATTTAAGAATAAGTCAAACAATACATTTTTAATGTCATTAAAATATTATTTGTGTTGTTTGTACAACATAAGGACACGTGTCATTGTTTTAGATAGAAGAAAGGAAAATGCCATTTGGATTGGTTATTTGAACCATTCTCAAATATATGTATAGGAGATTTCTATGTCAATTTCTTCCCTTAGCATAATTTTCTTCTTTTGAAAGTAACTTCAGATCTTTTATGTGACTAATTATCATAGGCAATTTTATCCTCAGATACGTGAGAACAATGACATTGAAATGATTAGGAACATGTATACAAGGATTTTATGAGTCATGTTCTCCAATGATATTAAAATTATCAAAGTTACAACAATGAAAGACGGGAGTGAACAAGTTCCTGTATACATTTAACTCTAACAATTTTGTTTTGTGGTTAAACGATAGGACTGGATCTGAAGATTTTGAGTTCGAGTCTTATTAGTACTTTTGGAGAAAGGTTAATGTTAATATGTTTATAAGTGTTTTTTTGATTGAGTGTATTCTGTCTTAGATTAAAGCACTGTCCATTCTCCTTAAATATAATATTAGAACAAAAAAAATTATATGCCTTTTAGGCAAGAATATTTGAAAAATTTAGAAAGGGTTGTCTTAAATATATAAGAAAAGGAATTATGCTCTTTACCCAAACGGTTTTGCTCGTTCCCAAAGTAAATGTCCATGTTACTCCTGCGTGAGTTAACTTGCGCTGCGTAAGTTGAGTTAACTCACGCTAGTTATGTCTCAGCGTAAAATTTCACGGAAGTTAAGTCCCGCTATGAAAAATTTATTGGTACATGTTTTAAACAGGGTTTGGTCGGTGACGTTTGTTCAAGGGCGGATCCATTGTGAAACATGGTGTGGCAGTTGCCACATTAGATTATTCTCCATTTTTTTTTCATATACTTGACTTAAATAATTATTATATATAATATAAGTCGTTGGAATATCATAGTTCTACAGTTAGCCAAGTGGTAAGTATTTTGTTAATGATGTGTGTGTCCTATGTTCAACTCTTGTTGAGGTGCACTTTTAGTACAATTTTTTTTTTATAAATTTTTTAGATTATTAACATAAAAAATGATGTTGCAGGGAATCGAACCTGCAACACAACGGTAAAATGCTTCATCCAATACCATTTCGCTATATTGTTTAAAGTATCAATAATTTACTTTGTTAATAAATATAGTTGTTTGAATGTTTTGTCACACCAATATCAAATGTCTGGATCCACCCCTGCGTTTGTTGAGGAGGTTATGTTTTACTAAGTCATGTTACGTATCTGCAATTAATTATCCACAATGCACTATGGTAGTTACATTTATGCAGAACGTGTTAGCATAGAAAATAAAGGGAAACTAAAAGATTAGTTAGAGAAATATCTTGCATAAATCGAAGGAAACACGGATAAAGGGGAATAATGATAGGTTTCTTTTTAATAATTTGACACAGTTCACGTTTCTTTAAAAAAAAAAAATCCATTTAAATGTTGTAGTTAATTCTTTTGATAAGGAGCTCTAAGGAACTTTGGCTTATTAGGCTTATACAAGAACTTTGTTTGGTGATATGTAACTATATAGTGTTGCAGAAAAATGAAAAGCTGCAAGTTTTATTAAAAAGCGGGACTTAACTTCCGTGAATTTTTTTTTTTTTTTAAACGTGACTTAAATCACACTGCGTGACTTAAGTCACACTTAAACATAATTGGCGTGAGTTAACTCATGCATTGTAAATTAACTCATGTAGGGGCAATTTCGGAAATTCACTTGAAAATGAGCAAATCGATTTGGCTAAAGAGCAGAATTCTAAAAAAAGGGCTTGTAACAAAAAAAAAAGGGTGTGTAGTAACAGAACAGTGAGCACAAAGAAATTGAAAAAGCAGCATTAACGAAAAAGAGAAGAAGAAGAAGAAAGGATCTTGGTACTCCATTGTACCTCAAATTTAATTTATAGTATGTTTTTCTTCTCAACGTATTCCATTTCTGTTTTTTCATCGTATCGTATGTTTCTACACTCTAATTCTTCATTACTCAATGCACCTTCAATTTTATTTTTATTTTTTTTGTTAGAAAGAAGGTTGAATAAAGAATCTGAAGCAAACATGAAGATGGTTAACTCCTTCAACCTCAAGGTAACCAATTTTCAAAACCTCTTGTCATTATGAAATAGTTTATTCAAATATGCATGCCAAGTGTTTGTGAAAATGCAACTTGTTCTGGGTTAGTTAAAAATTTAATCTTTTTTGGAATTGTATCTTAAAAAATGTTGCTTTTGTGTTTTCAGAGAGCTGCAGCTGGAATTAAACGAATTAATCTTGACGGGCTCCGGTGGCGGGTTTTCGATGCCAAGGGCCAGGTGAGTGAATGTGACCATGAAATTATGATTTTAATGTAAAACTGTTTTATTTTTTATTTCTTTGAAGTATGTGGTTTTAGTGTAAGCTTCTGCTAGACTTGTAGAATATCTAATGGTTTTACGTTTTTGAAGTATGTGGTTTTAGAGTAAGCTTCTGCTGGACTTGCAGAATATCTTATGGTTTTACTTTTTGGATCTTGAGAAAAGAATAAAATGCTAGATAATAGGTTAATGAATGGTTTCCATCATTTGGCTGATTGGCTTGCATACCATGTAGTCTACTTGTAGAGGATTGAAAGTTAAAGAACAGTAAGGAAGTAGAAACACTTAGAAATAGTAGCTGTTCCCAAATCCGACACAGATACGGTATACTAACACAGATGTGAACATTTTTATTATGTCTATATTGAATGGTGTTCATTTTTTAATTAGAAATAACAATATTTGCTATATTAGAGAGTTGGGATAACATTTATAGTAGGAAAGATGGTGGAAATTAGACTTGAGTGGTTTGGGCATGCGGAGAGACATGCTGATGCGGCAGTAAGGAGAGTAGATCAGATGGAAGGGAGGCTAATCACTAGAGGTAGGGGAAGACCTAGAAAAACTATTAGAGAAACTATCAAGAAAGATCTAGAGATCAATGAGAGGGAGAAAGGTATGGTTTTTGATAGAACACTGATGTCGTTTGATTCATGTAGCCGACCCCACTTAGTGGAATAAGACTTGGTTGATGTTGATGTTGTCTCTTTTGGTTAAGGATTTGTGTTTTATGTTTATTTTATTTTAGGCATCTTCTCCTAATTAAAATGTGTTGTATCCACTGTGTTACATTTGTCCTTTCTAGGTGAAAAGTTATCCTCATAATAGGAATAGCCAATTTCACTCATAATCTAGACTGAATATAAATCTCTTGCATTATCTAGTTCTTCAGCTCGTTCATATGAGAACATATATTTAATCTAAATTATCATAAGTAATTAATTACTTCGCTTGGAAGGTTAAGCCATGAATTATTTATTGGCTGACCATTTTGAAACAATTTATTGGGTGAATTATTTGTAAGCACGTGCTATTTGAGATCATGTAGAAGATTCCCGAGCTTTGGACATTTTATGAACTTTTGTTTAGCGTCTGGACTCTGGATCGTGATCAAACTACTGAGTGATTACACTAATTTGAAGTCATGAGATCATTTTGTTAATTCATACGTTCCATATGCAGATTCTTGGGAGGTTAGCATCTCAAATAGCTACTGTAGTTATGGGAAAGGATAAGCCAACTTATACTCCTAATCGTGATGATGGAGATATGTGCATTGTGCTTAATGCCAAAGATATTGCTGTGACTGGGAGGAAGCTTACAGACAAGGTCTACTACTGGCATACAGGGTACGTTCTTTGCATTACTTCATTTAATACATTTTGTTAGAACCAAATAAGTATTTATAATCTCAGGCTTCTTATAAATCAAATGGTTTTATTCAGATTTAGATGCCTATCTTCTAAGAAATTTTACCTCCACTTTTATAATCGTTGTTTGGTATATGGTTTCTTGTGCCACAATCTTTTGGCATTATTCATACTATTCTGACATAAAGTAGTGGCATGTAGGTATGTGGGCCACCTTAAGCAAAGAACTCTGAAGGATCAGATGGCCAAAGACCCTACAGATGTTATTCGCAAAGCTATTCTGCGCATGATTCCTAAAAACAACTTACGTGATGTAAGTACTTTATAGACCAATGTTTTTGGAAATGCTTTTAACAGAGTATTGAATTAAATTACTAGTGGCCAGAATGCGTATTTTTTTTTTTTCATTGTTGGTTTAAATTTTGCTAGAGTATAGTCCTATTTGAGACCAAAAATAGAAAATTCCGAACAGTATGAAATGACATCGCAAGGATGTTTCATTTATGATTTCCAGACCTGCTTCCTACCATAAGAATCAAGTCTAAGGAAAGTGACTTGAGGGTATCTTTAGTGGAGAACAAAATTGAACCTGGGGTAGGACCTAATGGTTTTCCAAAACGGTGCCCTGCAAGTAAGCATTATAATTTATAACAAACTGTGGATTTCTAACATCTCTACAGTTATACTTCCAAAATAATCGTAAGACCCTAAAAAGTACAAATTTTTAAATCAAGTTCAAATCTTTTACAATCTATTTCTTATAGTCTAACCCATAAAGGCCCATGACCATTTGGGGCCAAATTACAATTCAAAAGAACAAAAGAAAATAATGAGGATAGTGTCAAATTTTTCTCTGTTAGAATCTCAAATTTTTCACAATGGTAGACAGTAATCCAGCTATTTGGTTTACGAGACAAGAACTATTCATCCTATGTTGCTGGAGTAAGTCTCTTGACTCGCTTTTCTATGGATTCTAAAATGGCAGTCCTCTAATGACTCTGTTGAACTTCCTGCTGTCATTTTAAACTGTAAATTGGGCAACAAAAAATCCACTTTCATCATTCCACATCAATCAAATATGAGCAAGTACCTTAATTTCTTAAAAAACTTTTCACCACCAAA
>Ga0099826_10003174_pt1 | contig 11048 bp, 5 predicted proteins | sample Mtrugardesep15_FD_76830 | JGI IMG/M metagenome (GOLD analysis project Ga0099826, IMG submission 76830) | Root nodule microbial communities of legume samples collected from California, USA - M. trunc garden sep15 | ecosystem: Host-associated > Plants > Roots > Nodule | place: USA: California...
TCAACGGGTAGAACCTACGCTTGCAAATCAATCTCAAAGAAGAAGCTTTTGTGTAAAGAGGATTATGATGATGTTTGGAGAGAGATTCAGATAATGCACCATTTGTCTGAAAATCCAAATGTTGTGAGGATCCATGGAACTTATGAGGATCCCTTTTCTGTTCATTTGGTTATGGAGCTTTGTGAAGGTGGAGAATTGTTTGATAGGATTGTGCAGAAGGGACATTACAGTGAGAGACAAGCTGCTAAGTTGATTAGGATTATTGTGGAGGTTGTTGAAGCTTGTCATTCTCTTGGAGTTATGCATAGAGACCTTAAACCTGAGAATTTTCTGTTTGATTCTGTTGATGAAGATGCTGTTCTCAAATCTATTGATTTTGGGATGTCGGTTTTTTATAAGCCAGGTTTGGTTTTTTATTTTTTATTTTTTATTTCTATTTTGATCAGATTCAGTGTGATATGTGAAGTGATGAATGATTTTATGATGTTTTCAAATCTGGCGCATTGTTCAGATGTGGTGGCTTTTATCATGACGAATATTTTTTTTGTTCAAAGAATTCAATGATTTTTGTGAATTTTTGGGGGACTTGATTTCAATCTTATTGATTGTAGTTGTGTTTTTTGTGTTGTTTTTCAGAGGTTGCTTTTTATGGGGGTTATTGTGTCAATCTGATTCTTTAGTACTAGGAGAGTGTTTTTTCTAATTGATTATAATAATATGGTTCAGGAAATAGATGGATTTAAGGGAGTAATGGGATCTAGGGAAATATTAAAATCAATTGGTTATGGTTGTTTGTTCATTATGTGTATAGGAATTGATCAATTTGAGAAAGATGTATGTAGTCATTGTTATTACAGGTTCATGGCATGTTTTATTATGGAACCTCAAAGAGTATACTCACTACTGCACTATATTTGATAGATATAGAATTTCTAAATGAAGTAGAACATGGGGTGATTCAAATTTGGATTTTTTTCTTCCTATATGCTTTCAATTAAATTGAACAAATACAGACTGGCTTTCTGTGTGAAGATTTGTTTTTCTTGTTTTTTATTGTGTTTGATTGAGATGAAGCCAAAATTGTGTTTGATTGAGATGAAGCCAAAAAGGTGATGTTTGATGGAAAAAAAAAGGAAGAGGGTTCTCAGATGGGAAAAGTGAATTGAGTTAACCTAATTCTCTATGCAACAAGTTGTCCAAAGACATGAACTTCGGGCATTCTAATGGCCAGAAGTTTGAAGCTTGGAAAATGGCTATACACACCTTTAAGTATAATATGGAACATTCATATCAAAGTTTTAATAGCTTTAGAAGTTTCTCTTAATAGTATAATAATGTGGAATATACAATTTGAATTTTCACTTTTTGTTACATTCATCACCATATCAAACAGAAATGATTGCATGATGTGCATGCTTAACAAACTGAAGTGTTTTTCAGGTGAAATCTTTAGTGATATTTCTGGAAGCCCATACTATGTTGCACCAGAGGTCTTGCACAAGAAGTATGGATCTGAAGCCGACGTGTGGAGTGCTGGTGTTATTCTGTACATCTTGTTAAGCGGGAGGCTTCCGTTTTGTGCTGGTATCTATTTGTCACTTATACATTAAGTTGTCATCTGTGGATGCAGGATGTACTGAAGGCATGTTACTGTTTTCTTCGCCTTCATCCTTTTCTCATCGCTAATACTGTTCAGCAAATTTTCGTGCCTACAGACACCGAAAAGGGGATCTTCCGACAGATTTGCCGCGGAAGACTTAATTTCCAGTCTGAGCCATGGCCTGAGATTTCAGACAGCGCCAAGGATCTAATTCGAAAGATGCTTGATAGGAATCCAAGAACAAGGTTTACAGCTCACCAAGTGCTCTGTAAGTCTAAATTTTCATATGTAGCAAGTATATTATTTGTACGAATACTTGAAAATTTATTTGAAATGGGGTTGAAAGCTATGGAACTTAAGTGTTTTTTCTGTTTCAGGTCACCCATGGATTGTCGATGATAACATTGCACCAGATAAACCCCTTGATTCTGCTGTTTTATCTCGTCTGAAGCAGTTCTCTGCAATGAATAAACTGAAAAAGATGGCTTTACATGTAAGGCTACTGTGAACTTTTTTCTTAGGCTTAATGATAGAACAATTTTAATTATATTAGTAATACATGATTGTATCTTGTTAGATTGAAAATGTAATTATTTGCACTTTAGTACAATTTAGGCTAAATTGATAGTGAACTTCTACTTTCTAATTAAGTGGCTGTCGTTATGAATTTTGTGCACATTCTCTTTAGCAAGTCTCATAAAAAGGCTTCTTCATTCTAAGGTTAATACAGTTCATGACAGTATCTTTGTTTCCTTCAACAACAATGATTCCAAAGTTTCTAGATTTATTCTTTTCTGTTTTATGTGCAAGATGCGTGGTTGTCTGCAAGGTTAGTGTGTTTATGTTTTTCATGCATGGAATCTGGTTACACTTCAACCTTTAGATGGATATGCTGTATATTTTAAAGGAAAACAAACACCATTATCGTCAAGGCAAAACCTCAGGCATCATACTTGCATTAGAACAAGGAACAGCTATAAAGTTGACAGGAAACCCACATTCCGTTCTGCTTTTCTTGACAGCTGTGATCAATATTTTGCTTTTATAATGATTCTTTTCATTGTTTCAGAATATTTATATCAATTCAAACTCCCCTGCACACACGCTGTAGGGTTTCCATCTATTAATATTGCTCCTCGGTTATGCATCCCTTCCTTTTTGAGTGTCGAATATGGACAAAATCCTGCCTAAACCTCACATTCTTATTGTGTTTTTTGTATTGGCCACAAATCAGAAGAGAAGGCTTGCAGGGATTCAGTTCTAAAGGAACTTGAGCCTCGTGTTATTGTTATTTTTTGTTGTTGCTTCAAGCAAGAAATACTAGGGTTGCAAGCTAACATGAATATAATGTTAAAAAGTTTCTTCACATTTGCATTTTTATTTTCTCTTATTTATTTTACCATTGCTGTTTTGCTGTGATAATCTTTCCATTGAATCAACATAAATTCACGTATGAATTAAGTTGAATTTCTTGGCAACCTTGACCTGAACTTCAGGCACGTAAGTCTTAGTTTGTGAATGTTGGAATTTTTTTTTGTCGTGTTTTTAAGCTTAACCTTATCATGGCTTGTGTTTGGACATCTATCAAGGTCACATTGTCCTGACTGACAAGTTAAGAGGGATTCATTTCGTAGTATTCTCTATGTCGACTCCTGATACTGTGGCCTTTCCTGTTTTGTATACTTATTCCTAGGTTATTGCCAAGAGGCTTTCCGAAGAAGAAATTGGCGGTCTGAAAGAATTATTTAGGATGATTGACACTGACAATAGTGGAACCATAACATTGGATGAGCTAAAAGAAGGCTTACAGCGAGTAGGATCAGAACTTATGGAGTCTGAAATCAAGGATCTTATGGATGCTGTAAGATAAATAGTTAATTATTGTTTTAGGTTTTAAACCAGTTTTGCAGTTTTGTTATCTGCGATGCTTTGCGCATATTTTAAACTTGATAATTGGACACGACTTATAAACGTTGCATGTGACAGGCAGACATTGATAATAATGGGACACTCGACTATGGTGAATTCATTGCTGCTACTGTCCACTTAAATAAGCTGGAGAGAGAGGAAAATATACTGTCAGCATTCTCGTACTTTGACAAAGATGGAAGTGGGTACATAACCATTGACGAGATACAGGTAGCTTGTAAGGAGTTTGGTTTGGATGATGTCCATATTGATGAAATGGTCAAGGAAATTGATCAAGATAACGTAAGTATTTTTATTTTCTTTGTTGCTGTTAAGAACTTTTGCTTTTATAGGTCATAAGTTTCTGCAAACTCGTCTTTCAATATTATCGCCAACATTAGCATTGTTTTATTGAAGAACCGTAAACCCAATAGGTGCTAACTTGTTTATTTTTTATGAAATTTGTGCTGCAGGATGGACAAATAGACTATGGAGAGTTTGCTGCCATGATGAGAAAGGGCAATGGAGGAATCGGAAGGCGAACCTTGACAAGCACACTTAATTTCAGAGATGCTATAGAAATCATAGGCAACGGGTCCAATTAATTTATTATACCTTAATTATTTGCTGATGAACATTTTGGATGAGTAAATAACTTTGGTTACTTTAAAGTTTAAACATTATTAGTATCACTGATTCAGTAGCTTGACAAAAAATTGCCTTTTATGAATAGACCCATATTTCTAAAATGTTTTTCATGAAACAAATCAATTCTAACATCTGCATAGTTTATATAAAGGATGAGATTTGCAAGAATGATCTTTCCTCACCACATAATGAGATGCTGATCAATAGACAGATTTTTTTTTAATATATTTTTCCTAAGATCCTATTTGGTTTGATGAAATAAGTTTGAATGAGAATGAATTAAGAATTATGTTATATAGAACCTTCAAAGCAAGAGCATATCCATTCAAGCAAATGTGAGTAAGAAGGAATAACATCCAATTGATGAAATTATTGTGACAACTGACAAATTCGTTGTTTAAGTGTCTATAGAAATTACTCACCTACTCATGTAAGTTTTCTACAGATTGTCCAGTAAAAACTATTTAAAATATTCATAAAAAGAAAATTAACTTAGAATCAACAACCAAAAGTGTAGTTTTCATATTCTTCTAACAACTTTAAACAGGCACGGAGCTAAAATAAAAGCATTGAGAAAGAAGTGTAAAATATAGATGTGCATGGCAACAATAACGACACTTATCACATTAATATAGAGAAATTAAAAGGTGACATTCCACATACAGCAAATAAGGGATACTCCAGAAAGTTATCCAGAAGTGGCATACACATATTTGTGAGATATTGATATTAAAAGGTTTACACTGTAATAGATTGGGAGTACATTATTTGGTTATGGTTTGGTGTTTTTCACAATTTACTGACGGTTGGAATATATTTGGTATGGCGGCCCTGTGCAAAAACCTTGCCTGTTTTTTTCTTCCTGAACTCCACGTTGATAACAGCAATGGCCTTCCCTACACGCAGGGCCTTGGCCTCGATCTCAATCTCCTCCTAAAATAACAATTGGAGAAACACAAGTACTAATGCATTGAGATCTTGAATTAAACATTAAAAGCACAAATTGTACTATAAGCAAAACCAATCTATGAAGCACATACAACACAAGACTGAAGACACAACACGAACACACTAGCCACAAGTAGTAGTAAATTATATATAAAAAAAAAGATTGAATATGCGTTGGCGTCGTATCAATATTTTACATAAATACATGTCAAACATCAGACACACCCATGGTTTTAAATTGTAACTGGAAGTGCAGCTGCAATCGGTTTTGAATTCTCCGCAACTGCATCACAATCACAATTTAGACGATATCAGACCGCATTTTGTCGCAATATAAAGTTTCGCAAGGAAACCACAATTTAAAACTAATGGACACATCTAATGGTATGTTTGATTCTACTTCTAGAGGAGGCAATAATTGATTCTGGAGGTGTAGAATTGATTCTGACATGTTGGGTTGTTATCAAGTATACGAATTGGTTTAGCCTCCGGAATTGATTCTACTTAAAGCTAGAATTGGTAGCTTTTGATTCTAGAATTGATTTTTACACATTAATTTAAAGTTCAACTCACTTTTACATAAATGTATCCAAACATAAATCATTTCACCTTCAACTTACTTTTGGTCAAAATCAATTTTACTTAGGACATGTTTGACCCTCCTTATTTTCTACTTATTTTTTACTTTTAAGGAGACGCAGGTCAAACACAATTTTGATAAAGCCCTTTTCAAAAGAAGTCTCTTAATTGTAAAGAAGAAAATAGTGTAGAAGTAACTTTTTCAAATAAGGTGTAGAAATGAACTTTACAATAACTTACACGGAGCTTTTGCAACATTGGTTCACCCATCGATTCCCACATAGGACAGTTTTTATTTTATTTTATTATTTCTTGTGTAAATCAATCACCCACACCATTGGATCCTTTTATTTATTTTATTTTTCTGACGTTATTTTTTTTGTTTACTTGCATATTTACAATATTTTTTGCATGTAAATATTTAGTGATAAAATATCATTGATAAACAGTTTGACTGTATTTTTATGATAAATATAACATATAGAGATAATATAATATGATAAATAATATTTTTATAAAAAGAAAAAAGTGGTAAGAGTAGAAAACAAATGACTCACTATTGATCAAATGAATCGGTTAAAATACCTTTTTTTTGGTAGTTAACTTTTTTTTTTGGTAGTGAAAATACCTTTTTTTAACAAATGGTTAAAATACTTTTAAGATTATAATTTTGTGTATTTAGATTTATTTATGAATGTTGTTCTTATTTAGTATTAATTTAATTATAAGTACTCAATTAAAACATTAGTTTGATCTTAAGAAAATGGATTGTATTTTATTTATGATAATTTGTAGTAAAATCCAGCTCTTTTAGAAATATTTACCAAACAGTTTTTAACTTAAAAGTACTAATAAAATTGAAAAAAACAACAAATAGCAAATAACTTTAACTTTCACTTTTAAGTTCTAATTTTTAACTTTGTTCTTAAAGTAGTTTTTAGACCTCAAAAAAGTAGGGCCAAACGCACTCTTAACCAATTCATTTAAAATTAATTCTTGTCGCATTAGACCAAAGTGTATGTTTAGTTTCCGAGAGTCAAAATTAATTTTAAATAGCATAGAAAATTGATTCTAACAAATTTGGTTACTTTTCATTCTATATTTCATCTTTACACACAAATTCATATTTTTAATCCTTCATACACGAATATAGTCAAACACATATCACTAAATACAAATCAATTTTTGTAACCAAGCATAATATAGATAGATACCAATTGAGCAACATAAATAATATTAGTGATAATAAGAGAAAAGAAAAAGTAGAATTGAGAAGAGAGAGAGAGGGGTACATGGGCATAGGCAGCATCCAAGTAGGAAACATTGATCTCGACGGAAACTCCAGCGTTCCGAATCAAATATCCAGAAGCTGGAATGGCGGCGGAACCAACAACATCGACGAGTGCAGCGGTGGCACCGCCGTGTAAGGAATTACCGGAATTGAGTAAACGAGGAGGTATGATCATAGAGCATATTACGCGGCCAGGTTCAATGAGATCGACGCGAAGTGAACTCATAATTAAGGTTTCCAAGAATCCATGAGGTAATCCATTTACCATTGACGTTGTTTCTTCTCCTTCTCTTTTTTTCAAATATTTCTTCACTGATTCAAGCTCCATTGAAACTTTCTTCTCTTTTTAGTCTCTCTCTCTGGCCTAGGTTGCCTTTGAAAACTGCAATTTACCCAAACCAATAATTTAGCATGTATTTTATTATTTGTATATTGGTTCATTTTTCATTCAAACATGGGTTCATGCACATTTGAAACCGCAGTCTCAGGCAATTTAATTACAATGACCGCACATTCATTCCAGTTAAATTGAACCAAGTAAGAATGGTTTTGCAAAAATCAATAAAAATTAAAAATATCAAAGAATTTTGAGAATCGAACTAGGGTGCTCTCACTTACTTGACTCATACTCCAATACATTTTTTTTTGAAATAAATTGGAATACGAAAGTATATATTATCAGTGAGCAATATTTTTATTTTTTTGCAATGTCTTATAACCTAGCTTTAGTAAGTAAAAAAAATCATTTTATATGTGTATAATAGTAAATCTCACTGAAATAATAATATAAAAACAATAAAAAATAAATACGAAAATAAAAAAAATAAAAAAAATAAAAATAAAATAATAATAAATTAAAGGACAAAAAAAATAAAGTAAAAAAAAAACTATGGGCTTTGGAACAAACTAAAATCTCTCTGCCGAAATTTCGTCTGAAACGACGAAAAGGTTCCGGTCCAAAAGACGAATAAAAAGGGAATTTTAGGTCAAAAAATAGAGGTATGACAATATGCAAATAATAAAATACATGCTAAATTTTTACAAAATAAAATAATAACACATGGCTATTTTTTATTGGTTTGGTTAAATTGCCCATGTGTTTTCAAAGACAATTTAGAAAAAACCTTAATACTCCCTCAGTCTTATTTAAAAATGTCGTGACCTGACATATTTTGACTGTATTTTTTTACTAATATATAAAGATAAATAATATTATATAAGATGTTGGATTCGTCTCGATGAATATTTTCAAAATATCAAATTTTTATAATTTTTTTTAATAGATTAATAACGTTATTTAAGATCAAAATTGTGTATTGGTATGTGTGACAAAGTCAACTATGTCCCTTAGTATGGGACGGAGAGGAGAGTACTAATTAAAGAAAAAAATGTATTTTTTTACCTTTTTAAAGTTTAACCTCGATACTTGACCCAAAAAAAAAGTGTAACCTCGATACTAATTGGTCAGAGTGGTAAGACATTAAAACTCTAGGCTAGTTGTTGGATTTCTACTTCCTAGTATGTACAAAATTTGTTTCGGAAGGGTGAATCTACCTTATGTATCTTTCATGTTTTAGGATAGAGATTACTCATTGTAAAGCGGTTGTGGAAACTTTGATCCGATATCATAGTAACTAAAATAAAATAACGTCGATCTTAATGGTAAAGGACTTGAACCCTTTAAAAATATGGTCAGAGTCAGATCTCCAATGATAGCTTGCTTGCAAGTTTATATGTGAACCTGTCAGGTATAGTGATACATGTATTACAAATTACAACCTTAAATAGGTCTTGTATCAGAAAATTATATTACATGGAAATGGAAATATTTTTGAGAAGAAAAAAAGCACATAAATTATATTTCATATCCTATTCTCTCATCTGGCAATGGAGGAATCGGAACTCGGAAGTTGAAACGTGACAAACACACTCAATTTCAGGGATGCTCTAGAAATCATCGGCAATGGGTCCAATTAAGTTATTGTGCCTTAATTATTTGGTGATGAACATTATGGATGAGGAAAAAACTGGTAACTTTAAACATTATCAGTATTACTGATTCAGTAACCTGACAAAAAATTGCCTTTTATGAATAGATCCATTGTTCTAAAATGTTTTTCATGAAACAAACCAATTCTAACATCTGCATAGTTTATAAAAAGGATGAGATTTGCAAGAATGATCTTTTCCTCACTACATAATGAGATGCTGATGAATAGACAGATTTTTTTATATATTATTTTTCATTAGATCCTATTTGGTTTGATTTGATGAAATAAGTTTGAACGAGAATGAATCAAGAATTATGTTATATAGAACCTTCAACGCAAGAGCAAATCCATTCCACCAAAGGTGAGTGAGAAGGAAATTGATTTAGAATAAAAAATCAAGAGTGTAGTGTTCATATTCTTCAAACAACTTTAAACAGGCACGGAGCTAAAACAAAAAACATTGAGAAAGAAGTGTATAATAGAGATGTGCATGGCAACATTAACGACACTTATCACATCAATATGAAGAAATTAAAAGGTAACATTCCACATACAACAAATAAGGGACATTCCAGAAACATAACCAGAAGTGGCATACACATATAAGGTTTACACTATACTAGATTGAGAGTACATTATTTGGTTATGGTTTGGTGTTTTTCACAGTTTACTGACGGTTGGAATATATTTGGTATGGCGGCCCTGTGCAAAAACCTTGCCTGTTTTTTTCTTCCTGAACTCCACGTTGATAACAGCAATGGCCTTCCCTATACGCAGGGCATTGGCCTCGATCTCAATCTCCTCCTACCACAACAATTGTAGAAACAAAATGCTAATGAATTAAACATAAAAAACACAAATTGTAGTAAACAATTTGGACCATAAGCAAAACCAATACCAAACTATGAAAGAAATACATAGCCACAAGTAGTGTTTTTAGAAAAAGAAAGTGATTGACCCTGTTTTGATAAAAACTTAATTTGCAACTAAGATTATAATCACTCGTAACACAAAAGTGGTTATTTAAAGCTATTCCCATAACGAAAGATAAAATAAAGTTTAAGCTGTTCTGTATAAGCTATTAGGAGGGACATATTGACTCCTCCGCATAGAGTTGCTCCGCTTAATAACTCGTTATCGACATTATATTTCTCCAATCCAACCGTTGAATTAAAAGTACTAAGTGAGTAGATCAACTCCACAAAATTTTACAAAAATTCGACAATTGTAGCTATGAAACCAGACTGGAATGAAATTCAACGGGTTTTTTAAAAGTTAGTTGTACCTTCAATTGAAGTTATCAAATGGTTTTCATAAACTATTCTGAGAAGCTTATAGAAATAAGCTGAAACAACTTATTAAAGCTGTTTTTATAAGTTGTCAGACGCAAGTTGTTTATGTGAATAGATAAATTAAAATAAATGAATGGAGAGTAGAGAGTGGGTACATACATCTGCATATGCAGCATCCAAATAGGAGACGTTGATCTCAAGCGAAACCCCGGTACTCCGACCCAAATATCCAGAGGCTGGAATGGCGGCGGAGCCCACCAAATCGACCAGAGTAACGGTGGCGCCGCCGTGTAAGGAATTACCGGAGTTGAGTAAACGTGGAGGGATGTTCATAGAGCAGATGACACGGCCAGGCTGGATGAGATCGACGCGAAGGGAACTCATAATTAAGGGTTGCAAGAATCTCGGAGGTAATTCATTTACTGTTGACGATGTTTCTCCTCCTTTTTCCAGATACCTCTTCACTGATTCCAGCTCCATTCAAACTTTCTTCTCCTTCAGTTTTTACTCTCACACAAACCTCTCTTTATATTTATGTTGAGAATGCTTTCACCTTTCACCTTTTCTTTTTTTCTTTTCTTTTTTTGCTATACAAAATAGTTTAAATCAATTGAATTCTACTCACTAAATTAACTCATCTTCATTTACTCACTTTTCCCTTGTAATCGTGGAGTAATTTAGTGGCTCAAATTTTTAAATAAAAAAGATAAATTAGTTTATTACGAATAATAGTAATTATTTTAGTGATTCTATCATTTTTTTTTTCTAAAAATAAATCAAAAAAAAAAAAA
>Ga0099826_10003175_pt1 | contig 11048 bp, 5 predicted proteins | sample Mtrugardesep15_FD_76830 | JGI IMG/M metagenome (GOLD analysis project Ga0099826, IMG submission 76830) | Root nodule microbial communities of legume samples collected from California, USA - M. trunc garden sep15 | ecosystem: Host-associated > Plants > Roots > Nodule | place: USA: California...
TATTTCTTGAAATACTAAATCATTTTATCATCAATTTCTTTTTCATTATTTAAAAATATCTTGCAATGTGTGTGTGCCCAAACACTATACATTTGTGTTTGTGACTATAATAGAATTTCTCGTATAATAACTAATTTGCGGTAGTATCCTTCTTTAATAAAGGTCCCTAAACATTTTTTTAATTGCCATTTTGAACGAGGGGAAACGGAATCTAGAGGAATGTTCTGTATTTTATGTCAAAGAGGGTTGATATGCTTCCTTGATGTGGATTTTTGCAATTAAAATGGGTATGTTTTTAGTTAGAGAAAAAAGGGGTATGGTGATTGGCTAGATAGTTAGGTTATATGAATCTTCTTAGCAGCCAAGGTGATGTAGTGAGTTTATTTTTATTTTTATGATGATAATATAGAGTGACCTAAACCATACGTGAGTTTGAACACGACACTTTCTTTCGAAACAAAAAAAACTATTATATGTTGTTCAACGTCTATTCTTCTATCAAACATGGAGTTTTTAATCCATACTTGATTCAACACTAGAAACATTTGCATTCCTCCAACAAGTCAAATCGAGATCTACCATTGTAGGGACATGCATCAAAGTTTAGACTGTATATCAACGTAATAATTGGCCAAGAACAAAAAAAAATAGGGAAGAATGAGCATTTGCAAAGACCAACTAGGGTTTGAAGCTAGCGAATTGAACAACCGCCAACACGGAATCCAGATCCACGCACCAACAATTTCCTAAAAACAACAGCAAGTACAAAAGTTCTTTCGAGCATAACGGTCCAAAAGCAGTCGCAAGGACTGAGACAGATAAGGTGGCAATATCGAAGAGAAGGCAAATTTGACGCTTTTGAGACATGCAGATCTCCATGGGTGCAGATCCTCTCCATTTTGACAAAAAATGGCAATCTCAATTTGCATTTATAAAAACAAGACACGTGGAAGGTAGGAAATCAATGGCTCAAATTTATTCCTACACATAATCCTATCAATTATTTATTTCGAAAATAAAAAATAATCTTCATCCCACAACCCTTTGCCCTGTTCAGAAACACACCCTTCCTCCTCAATATTGCTCACCGTTGACACTGTTACCTTCACTAGTTTCCGTCGACCGTTGCATCGCAGCTTTCTAACTTGTCGTAAATTTATGTTGTGTTTATGGCTAATGTCTAATGCTTCAAAATTTAATCTTAATCTTTCAAATTATTCTGTTATGATTATTTTGTGTTGTGTCTCCAAGGATTATTAGTCATTGATTATTAATCTTAATCTCATAATCTTCTGGTCTTGGTTTAGACAAATTACACTCATATCCGATTTAATTCACATAGAAGAGCAATCAGCGACAACAACAAGAAGAGCCCCATCCCCCTACAACGATGACAAAATGATAACGACTTGAAACAACGATAACAACACAAAGACGAATAGGAACAGTGATGACAACCTCATATTTAGCAACACAACTATGGCAGTAGTACGACGAAATGATAAGGAGTGGTCGGCGACGACGGTGGCGTTGCGTTACAGGGAAATGGGTTCTCAAGAATTTGAACGGCTTCCTTTGAACTCTAGATGAGAGAGAAGAAGGAATGGGTGTGACTTTCTATGTTTTGTTTATTGATTTAAAATAAAAATTAAATAATTCTTTTAATGAATCAGAACCGTTGATTGTTTTCTCTTCCACATGTCTTGTTTCTATAAATGCAAATTGAGATTTCCATTTCTTGTCAAAATGGAGAGGATCTGCACCCATCTTCATAGACCTGAAATACCAGTGAATCAATAGATTGCTTCCTTATTTTAGTTAAGGAAGCAAATTAAATTTATGCGAGTAAGATGAAAATTTATGCAAATTAAACATATTCTATTGTTTAAATAACAAATCATTTTTTTATAAATAGATAATGTAATTAATACTTTATCAAAATAAAAACTAATGTTTTTAAAACAAAATTTCTATTTCCTTTTAAAAAACAAAATTTCAATTATTAATTTTTTTTTTAACTAATGCTCCTCCCAAGACACGGGTTGGCAAGACCTAATTAAAAACAATACAAAATATAAAAGCAGTCACTGTTGCCCTAGAAGAAAAAAAGTGACCAATGACCGTAAATATTTAATGAAGAAACCCATTTATGTTGGCCCGGCGGTATTGACTTGAGACTTGGAAGTGTGCTCCTCCTCATGGTCTCATGTTCGGTTATCTCTGGTGTCAATTTAAGTGGGCTAATTTAACTTCTTAAAAAAAAAATTAATGAAGAAGATTTTCTTTTGCAATAATTTTTTTTTGAATAGCAAATATAGATATATAAATAAATAGAAACTGTACAAGATACACCTAAAGAGCCGTCAAAAGACGCTCGAAAAAACCCTAAAGGATCCTCCCCCAACCCAACAGGAGAGCCAGGAGACAGCACCTAAGGGCACCATCCAGAAACTACAAAAGAACAGAATAATAGCTACACCAAAAGAAAACGAGAGAGAAAAGGCAGCAACAACACACCTAAAAAACCCTGCAAACAAGAAAGAAAAGCAAAGAACAAATCGAGGAAGTTGGCCAGGAAGGAAGGAGACAGTGAGCCTCCACCCAACCCCCACGCAAACCAAGGAAAACAACCACCACAAAACCCTACCACTGCAAACACAGGACGCGCTGTACCTTTCACTCTTTTGAAATAATTTAATCAAGAAGATATGTTAGTCATGTTACAATATAATAAATTATTTTTTTTTGAAATAATTTAATTAAGAAGATATATCGTGTTAGTCATGTTACAATATAATAAATTCTTTGATAAGGAAATGTAACAATTTTGGTCCTGTTAAAAAATTCTTGACCTAAAAAAAAGAGAATTTAGACGAGGCGATAGCTATCTGCACAGAGCCAAGCATACACTTAATGTACTAATATGTTAGAGGATAGAGCCATCTGATTTGACTAATTGTGAAATCAATTGATTGCCAATTGACAATAACCTTTGTAATGGAGTACCCAAACACTAGTACGACTGAGAAAACTTTGTAAATTCGGGAAAATGAAATGTTTATTTATTTATTTTAAGAGAAAAAATGAAATGTTTAGGAAATTTTGATAAAGTCAAAATTGCATTGTTTGAATTCATAAACTTTCACAAAATAACAGCAATAAACACCAATTTCCACGTGAGATATCCAAAAAGAGACCACAACACATAAAGACATGAGAGCCGTCTCTGACTCTGACCAATGAAGCAACCGTGACAATGATAAGGGTGATTTATTCTAACCTTAATATTTCTATAATAATACTCCACAAAAAAATAATACTCCTATATTATAAAATATTAAACATATTTTTTCTATAAAAAAACATTATTATAAAAAACGTGTAAAAAGCGCATAAAAATCAAGTTGGCATGGCTGATGGCTAAAGCCACTCAACTCAATAATAATCCATACTTTTATCTGCATAATTATACTTCCCATCTTCAAATCTCATTTCTTAATTTATACTCCTAAAATATTATTATTTACACCTAAAAATGTATATATCAAAGATAACACTCCAACCCAACCTATTGAATTATTACTATTTATTATTCTTTTAGTCATCAAAATAGGGAGGATACTTTATAATATTAAAAAAAAAACTCAACTCCCATCTCTATTTTATAACATTTACTTGTAAATTGGTTTTGTTCGAATGTGTTAGATCAATATATAATTTAATTGATATTTTTTTTTAAATAAAATAAACGAGAAAACGTAATTGATAAAAAAAAAAGAAATAATATTAAACATTTAAAATTTCTTTTTTGAACAAAAGAAATTTTCGTTATATCATCCAACATATCACATCTATCTTATTATTTTACCATACTCGTTTCGCTATTTGTTTAGAGGGCTTATAGAGTCACATATAGGTGGTATGCACCTCTTAAACCCCCATACATAAATGTAACATGTGACAATGTGAGTCCAAAATAACTACATATCATTTGTTTTACATTACCAAAATACCCTCCCACATAAAGTGTGTACAAGAGTAATATGGAAAACTGGTGTCTATCTATATTTTTCTTTTATTTTATTCGTAGATGTGTTACTTATGTGTATGGATATCATGAAATATTTTCTTAAATAAAGTGTGCAAGAAACATTGTGACTAGTAGCACTAGGGAAACATTGAAAAGGGTAATGATAGTAGTTGTTTGTTGAAGCGAAGAGGTCAAGTAACTGTAAAATAGCAGCTTCTTATCTTCCTCTCTCTCTCCACTTTTTTCTTATTGTTCTGTTTTCCTCTGTTTCTCTCTGTTCCATTTTTAAACTGAAAAAACCAATATCAAAGATTTTCCTAATACTTCTCTTTCACTCCACCTCTTTCATTCAATCTTTTATCATCTTCACAAGTTTCTTTTCATACTCAACTTCTGTAGTGAATTGCATAGCAATCTTTCTGTTTTAGGTCTCTTCAAATAATGGTTTTTCTCTTTTCCTTTGGTTTATCCTATCCCTTAGGATTCTTTGATTCTTACACTTCCTAAATATTTCCTTTTTCTCTTTTCCTATTTCATTTTCTTCTCTAATTTTTCATTTGATGGATCTTGGTTACTTTTTGTAGCATATAAGTTATATATTTTCATTCCAAGAACAAAGAAAGAAAAATCTATCAAGCTTTTCTTAAGCTTTATACATAATTTATCTCTCACCATGAAGGAAAAAGTGGATTCACCTATTACAGTTCTTGAGGACTATTTCAGAAGTTCAGATTCAGAATCAAGTTCTTCCAAAGAACCTACTTTGGATTCTGAGTCTCATGATGACATTTCAAAACCTATTTCAAGGTGGCATTCGTTTCGTCAATTGTTGAAAACCAAATCAAAGAAACAGTTACCTGCATTGAATCATCCTCTTAATGGACAATTCTCAAGAAGAATGAGCAGAAGCATGAGGGAAAGCATTCTTCCAAGTTGTCTAACTCTTGCAAATGCAACTTCAACACCTTGTAGATCACCGTGGAAAATATTTTCTCATCATGATATACAAGTTGCAACCAATAATTTTAGCCAAGGTATGCACTATGCTACGTGAAATCGTAAATGTTAGTAAGTTAGTAGTTAAGTTAGTTTTCAGGGTTTGAAACCAGGATTAGTTTACCGACCGAGCTTTCTGCGTGCGTGGGACACATGCTTTAGATTTTATTAGATTTGTTATTAAGGTAACATTGAGTGTTGCTTGTTTTGAAATTTACTACAATAAGTTTGGTGCAGAAAATTTGATTGGAAAAGGTGGTTATGCTGAAGTGTACAAAGGTTGTTTGCCTAATCATCGATTAGTAGCATTCAAACGGTTAACAAGAGGAACTCCGGATGAAATTATAGGAGACTTTTTATCGGAACTCGGTGTAATGGCGCATGTAAACCATCCCAATACAGCTAAGCTTGTTGGTTATGGAGTGGATGGAGGAATGTATTTAGTCCTTGAATTGTCTGAAAAAGGGAGTCTAGCTTCAGTGCTATATGGTATTGAATCTATTGATTAATAACCTAAATAATTTTGTTGAGCTGAAATCAGATTATCTACATTGACACGATCGATAATTGTCTGTTAAATGAAGATGAAGATCAGACGACTCTTGTTTTCAGCTATATTTTTTAAGTTGGTTTAGTGGAGTCACAATACGAGCTGTCTGATCTTCATTCAACGACTAAGATTCTCGAGAGTGTGTGACCGTGTACTTTTTTTAATCAAATTTTTATCTCTTTCTTCTGAAATTAGGTTCAAAGGAGAAAGTACCATGGTGTATTAGGCAGAAAATTGCATTAGGTACAGCAAAGGGTATATTATATCTTCATGAGGGTTGTCAAAAAAGATTTATCCACAGAGATATAAAAGCTGCAAATATCTTACTCACAGAGGACTTTGAGCCTCAGGTATATATGCTTTGGATTCTTTTATGTTTACCTTATAGACAAAGTTTGATATTGATTCATCTGTACAATAGCATTTTTGTATTTACCTTATAGACAAAATACAATTTTTTGGGACCAAATCTGTCTTTCTACATCAACTTTCTTGTCTCGTGATATTTTTTTGTTTTGTTGCATGTTATGTATTGTTCCATTTCAACATATTTATAAAACTTTTAGTGCCACATTTAATATTTTCTTTTAATATTTTTTTTTGTGGGCGCAGATTTGTGATTTTGGGCTAGCAAAATGGCTGCCAGAGAATTGGACTCACCATAACGTTTCAAAATTTGAAGGAACTTTTGGGTTTGTAACCTTCAAATTAATTATTACTGTACTTTCTGTAATAAGTAAAATTTTGTGGCATCCCATTAGTATTAAATATTAATTAACTCATCAAGTTTAATTTATGATGACTTTCCACAGTTACCTTGCTCCTGAGTATTTACTTCATGGCATAGTAGATGAGAAAACAGATGTATTTGCATTTGGCGTATTGCTATTAGAATTAGTCAGTGGGAGAAGAGCACTTGATTATTCACAACAAAGCCTTGTTTTGTGGGTATAGTTTCTTAATTATTTACACACAAATGTTATATTCATGTGCAACCTAGCCTTAAATAACCTCGAGAGATTATTGTAAGATTAGGACTCAAGGCATTAATTTTGTTTCCTCTTAAATGATATTTTCAGGCAAAACCTTTGTTGAAAAAGAATGATATAATGCAGCTAGTAGATCCTTCACTAGCAGGTGAATTTGACTTTAGGCAGATGAATCTTATGCTCTTGACAGCTTCTTTATGCATACAACAGTCCTCCATTCGCCGTCCCTCTATGAGACAGGTACGTCGTCTGTCTATCTATTTATCTATCAATATAAGAATGGCTCAATGTACATTCATCTCTGTATATTTTTACGCGAGTTTCAACGTTTTGGTGTAGGTTGTGCAGCTTCTGAACGGAAACCTTAGTTGCTTCAAGGCGATGAAGAAATCTCGATTGCCATTCTTCCGGAAAGTATTTCAGGAAGAGCTCCTTGATTCTGATTAGTAAATGGAATAGAAATCACATGATTTTAAGCAACTGCTCTAAGGAGTTTGTGATTAATGAATGAGTTTCTGCAGCTAGAAATTGTCTCATCAAGCACAAAATTTTGCACTTTGGAATGCACAAAAGAAGCATGATGTTGTCCATAGTCCTATGTACATAATACTAGTAGATTTTTTTTTCCCTTTCTAAGTAATAGAAACTAAATACTCCCAACAAAATATAAGCAACAATGGATTAAAAAATATTGATGTATTTAGTCGATCAAATACATCCACTTTCTATGATCATTTTGTTTATATTTTGCTACATAGAGTAGTTTTGTAAATGCAAAGAAATATTGTAATACCAATGAGTCTTAACTCACTTGGTGCCTCTCTTCATCTATAAGATTAGGAGATGTTGTAGCAAGTAGTTGAATCTCTCCATGTTTCTATTCCGTCCCACGTTATAGTAAAAGTCATTTTAGTAAAAAAATTGTCACATTTTATTTTATTTTTCATTTTACAATGTATTAAATTTGTTTTTCATGTTATACAAATAATTATTTATTAAGTATCATTTATTAATTCTTGTAACTTTGAGTAAATTTTTTTTTGGATCTTTTTAATGGGAGTAGCCAATTCCACATACTCTCGGATATAGATTATAAGTAAAAATATATCAGTTTACATTTATTAATTTTTTTGGTGGTGACATTTATTAATTTTTACTCAAAAGCAATAATTTTCTTAATTCATTGAAAAACTAATTATATTTTCTACCAAAAACAAAAATAAAAACTAATTATATTTTTCAAATTGTCACTAATGAAAACTTGATTTTTAAAAGAAATGAGTTATTAAAATTTATCTTATTTAAAAAAAAATTAGAAATAATATTATAAAATATAATACAATTTATAATTTTTTTGAGAGGAATACAATTTATAAATTTGTTAATATTTCAGGACCACTGTATTTTATTTTATTTTGAAATCAGGACCACCATATATGAATACTTTTTTTGTCAAGAAAAATATATGAATACTTCTAACTTGTATTAAAAAGGTTAAATTGCATTTTTGGTCCCTTAACTATTTATGTATATTGGTTTGGTCCCCTAACTAAAATTTGATTTATTTTGGTCCCTTAACTTCTCTCTGTTACACATTTTGGTCCTTTTCGTTAGTTTTAATTCAAAAACGTTAAGTTTTCTTCATCTTCTTCTCCTCTTTTTCATCTTCATATCATCTCCATCAACATTCAACAACAAGAGTCCCAGAAAAATTCCAGAAGAAAATGAAGAAAACCTAACGTTTTTGAATTAAAACTAACGGAAATGACCAAAATATATAATGGAGAGAAGTTAAAGGACCAAAATAAATCAAATTTTAGTCAGGGGACCAAACCGATACTAATTAAATAGTTAAGGGACCAAAAAGATAATTTAGTCTATTAAAAAATGAAGGGTACACGTTTCTTAGCAGACCCGCCCCACAGACCACAAGACACATGTTTAGCCAGTGAACAGTTTGCATGTTTAGCCAGTGAACAGTTTGCATACGCCAATGAATGAGTTACTAAAGAAAATTGACTGTAATTTAAGAAACACTAGAGATAAGTGAATTATTTGTCATTTTCTATGAGAAAATACCCATTTTCTTCTTATCTCAAAAGTTATCCAAAAAAGTGAATTATGTTTGTCCTAAAAGATAAGCGAATTATGTCTATTTCAAACGTGAGAGAGTTGTTCTAAAAATTATCATAAAATTGTTGTATAAATATCAGTCATGTAGTAGAATGCATGACTTACACCAAATAAATGGCAAATAGAATAGAGTAATGTTAGCAATTGAACATATAAAGAGGTCTGCCTTTTCCTTTAAGACCGTATTTGGTGGTATGTTCACCATGTTGGTGCACATGTACAACTTGTAGATATGGGGATGATAAAAATTGCGTGCTATGTAGATTTGAGAACGACAACGACAAATGAACTATTGATTATTTTGGGGATGACAACGATAAAGGACTATTGATTATCATCCTAAGATATTTAAGGATGATGGCGATGTAGTATCAATGTTTTTTTAGATGGTTTCTGAATACAGTAAACTATGCCTTTGAGTTCTTTCAAACTACAAGTGCCTAAATTTTCAATAGAGATTTAATGTTATGTTGTGGAGTATTAAGTTATTTGATGTAATGTTGTCAATTTTTGTATTGTTGAATTGTTGTTGAATTTCAATCTTTTGTGTATTGTTAATGTAATGCTAAACTGATACAATGTTACTGATTTTTGAATGATGATGTTTTGTTGTTGATTATGAACGATAATTGTTATGATTTTATTTGACTGGTTTTTAGCATTTTTATATAACCTGAATTGGTGAAACATGAATTCAGATTTTAAAATCCGAATTGCACAAGGGCAATTTTAGAAAATTTACAGGGCGCACTAGTCATAGGTTGAAAAAAGTAACCATCTTTAATGTATTAGTTCTTAGCAATATCAATTTGTTGAGATCAGATTTTTTTTGGGTCAAAAGTTGAGATATGATTGGATGCAAGTATAAATAATTTTACAGCTTAAATGTGTGTTTTGTCCCTGCACTTTCACTCAATTTTGACATTGGTCCCTGCGTTTTTTTGAATGATTACGAACAAAACAATAATTAAAACATAATAATTTCATTGAAAGTTTTTTTTTAAAATAAAAAATAAAAAATTCAGGGACCAATACCAAAGTGCAGGGACTGATATCAAAAAATGTTGAAAGTGCAAGGACTAATGATATTTTTAAGTAAAAAAATAATGAATAAAATAATACTTAAAAGTTGATTTTTTTTTTGTCTTTTAGCGTGCCAGATGGCTTCTATGATTGACCCACGTGACACATCGTTAGTTTTTTTTTCAACTGAGAGTTAACAGAAGGATTAAAGGCAAAAGTTTTACAAAATGCCGGGATTAATGTCAAACAAAAAAACGCAGGGACTAATACCAAAAATAAGTGCAAGTGAAGGGACTAAACACATATTTAAGGTGGCATTTAGAATGGACAAATTCATGAATTTGTGCACCATGCACAAATTTGTGCATGAAAATATTGAGAGTTTGTGGGCCATTGATATATTAATATAATATTCCAATGGTTCAGATCTTCCCAAAAAGTGTAATGGGTGACCTGTTGGTGTTTGTGTAGTAATTGTACAGCGGCCCCACCATATGATTAACTCAGAATATTTATATGCTTTTTTTTTTTGTAGCTTTTGCATTGGATTTGGGCCCTTGTTTTACTACTTTTATGGGCTGAATATAATTTCTGTCATTTTAATGTTGTTATTGAATAAAAATTGTGTGTAATAATTTCTGAAAATGAATAAAAATTAAATAGATGAGTAAATTATGTAATAAATTGTGCACTGATAAATTAGTTTTGACCAAAAATAAAAATAAATGGTGGAAACGTAGGGAGTGCCTTTTTTATCATAATAATTTCCAACTCAATGTATTCTTTTACAAAAAATTACAATCCATTTGCTAATGTTTGTTAAAAAAAAGCGTAAAAGAAAATTCTTAAAAAAAAATCGGTGTAAGAAGAATTTTTTTAATATTGGCTGGCCTTCCAATGGGACCGATAATTTCTAAATTTCACAATTATTTTTCTTCTATTAGGGTTGCTGTTAATGTCACTAAAATTTCTTGTGCTGCCACTTTAATTTATTTAATGTGTTTGGCAGCTGAATTGTTATTTTAATTTTTAAAGAATCAATATATCACAGTTTTTTAGTTATTAAAATGATTATGTTGGCCGTTCAAATAAAAACTCATTACTGTTGGAAGCGTTTTTTTTCTTATAAAAAAATGTTGGAAACGATCTTTAAGTCCATTTTTGGGGATAATAAATTCTATTAATCCTTAAATCTATTTTAATAACAAAACAAGATTACTAATATGTTTCACAAGAAGTAAATAAATTTTGAAACCTAGAAATATGAAAAAATGCAAAAATTAAATAATGAATTAAAATTTAGTAGAAGTTGTTTTAGTAAATTGAA
>Ga0099826_10003176_pt1 | contig 11047 bp, 11 predicted proteins | sample Mtrugardesep15_FD_76830 | JGI IMG/M metagenome (GOLD analysis project Ga0099826, IMG submission 76830) | Root nodule microbial communities of legume samples collected from California, USA - M. trunc garden sep15 | ecosystem: Host-associated > Plants > Roots > Nodule | place: USA: California...
TATTTGGAAACTCCTAAGGGCGAAAAATTGGCAGAGGCACTACATTCTAAGGTTATATTGGTCAAAGACAATCTATACTTCTTTTGGGTTTAGATTAGATATGCAAACTAAGATGTGCTGGCTTAGAGTATAATTAATAAGATGAGATTAAGGCTAAACTAGGGTGTTAACGAGGACTTAAAAGACTTGTCATTACATTATATGTTTTTGTTAGGTTTCTTAATCAGTGATTATTAAACAGGGTTGTTTTATTTGGCAGGGAGTACCTTACACTATTTACTGGAAAAATGAATTTTCAAAGTATGCAGCTTCGCATTTTCATCAAGCTTTTTTCTCAGTGGCACAGAGGTATTAGTCATCTACCATCTTGGATTGTCATGCTTTTAATTACTGTTCCTGGCCAGTGTTGTTATATAGCAGCTATAGTGGCATTATAGCGCTATAACATAGTAGAATTTGTACAAATCACTAGTGTTCCGTGATATGCTATTTTGTACTATTTGTTCTGAGACACATTATTTAGTAGAATATGTAGTCAAATAGTACCATAGCACTAATGTGTAGGGGAATTCGAACATATCGCTATTTTCCGCGATCCTCGTTTTACTATACTGTTCCCGGCCGTGCATCTCTTTTTATGCAGATAGCAATAGGTTGCATTACTGTCACCACACTTCTCTCTTATTACTTCGGATTCCACCAATGAATCCATGGCACGAGAAGTGTAGCAACAAGAAAATGTTTATTGAATCATTACAACGCACCTATTTCTCGAGTAGTGTTTTTGTTTATGATAGTTGGTATTATGCATTGTAGTACATCCAGCCATACATGGGATGCTTTCCAACTTGCTCAGTCATCTTTTAGACTATACTGTGTGCAAAACGAGGTCATACCTCACAACAGTCAGAAGGGCAGCAGTAAGCTTGGGCCAAAAATTCTGGGTGAACCTCCTAACATTGAAGTTGGTCCATGTGAAGCAGACACGAAGGAAGAGGAAGAAGATTCACCTGAGACTAGTTCTTCTATAAAGATATATGATGATGATGTGAATACGAGATTTCTTCTTTGTGGATTTCCCTGCACAGTGGTAGGCTTGGATACTTTGGTTAATTAGTTTTCAAGTTTGTTATTTGTAATAGTTGTTCTTACAATGTGGCCTACCTGTTATAAACTGATTTATTTCATCTCTCTTTTCTCTTAAAAGGATGCGTGCTTATTGGAGTCATTAGAGGATGGACTCAATGCTCTCCTCTGTACTGAAGTAAGTTTGTTTCACATGGTTACTTGCATTTCTTGGTTTATCTGTTACTGCTTTTTGGATGCTCTGAATAAAATTGCAACTTTTCAGATAACTTCATATGCATGGCGTTACACAATTGTAGTAATTGTTATAGGCTAGTTTGTGGTGAAACTCTACATGCTTATTAGAAGTGTCAAATTAAATTCAACTTTGAAGATAGTTTTATCTGAAAATAGTTTAGTATTATCACATTTTTCACCATTTGGAGACGATGTAATCAATGTATTACTTAAAGCATATGCATGGATTAGTTCAAAACTAGTTTCACCATTATGTTTGTTCCTAATTGGGATCAGGTTTCACTATTAACAAACCTAAAGAAGCTATGATACAAAATCAAGAGGTGTATGTGCTGAAAAGTGCAATGTTATTTCCTTAAATCATTGAACGAAGTGTTGGGGGTTAAGAATCAACACGAGAATAAAATAAGCGTAGTGGAGATGAGGATGTTACGTTGGATGTGTTAGACAGGATAGGATTATAAATGACAACATTAGAGAGTTGGGGTAGCAGTAGCACCTATAGTAGTAAAGATAGTGGAAAATAGGCTTAGGTTGGGCATGTAGATTCTGTAGTAAGGAGAGTAGACCTAGAAAAACTATGACAGAAACTATAAAGAAAGATTTAGAGATTAATGAGTTGGATTGAAATATGGTTTTTGATAGAACATTATGACGTAATTTGATCCATGTAGCCAATCCCACTTATTGGGATAAAGCTTGGTTGTTGTGATAAAAAAACATGTCTCTTTTCTCATAATTTAAGTGATTGTTTTTAAGTGTTTGAATATTTTTTAATTTACTCATGTATGTTTTTTTGTTTCACCCTGGCTTTTCTACAGATACGTGGATGTAAACTTCAAAATCGGACAAGGTATTTGGAGGTTTTGAGAGTTCATACTCGTGTTTTCCGATGTTTTATTCAGTGCAACACTTACATATTCTTTCCGTCTTTTACCTACAATGTTATTCTGTTTGTTAATTTCTGTAACTGTCGAAAATTTTGTAGTGCTCCACCACCTCCTCTCCAAGCAGCAACATTCTCACGCGGCGTGGTGACCATGCGCTGTGATATATCCACGTCTAGTTCTGCTCATATATCACTTTTGGTGTCCGGTAGTGCAGACGCTTGTTTCAATGATCAGGCACGGGTGAATTGTATTGTCAGTGTTCAACTTTTCACATGATTGCTCTCTTAACTTTTTTACTGAGTACTTTTTTCTCTTATTTGTTTCCTCAGCTTTTGGAGAATCATATTAAGAAAGAGCTCACCGAGAATAGTCAACTTGTCCAGGCAATTCCTAGCCATGAACAAAATAAACTGCCTTCATACGAGCCTCGAAGATCAGCTTCAGTAGCCTGTGGATCTAGTGTGTTTGAAGTTTGTATGCGTGTTCCTACATGGGCTTCACAGGTTAATTGTTTTTTCTTTCTCAAGGTTTATGTCAGTTGGTCTAGGTTTTAAAATTTTAATTTAATGTTTGTTAAAAATTGGTTTTGACCAATCAAATGATTTAGTTGAAAGTTCTTCTGTTAATTTAACAGCTGGCTTACTTGAACAAACTTGGTATGGATGAGAAAAAGATGTATGAATTTGCAAGATGCTAAATTGGCATTTAGTGAATAGAGTAGGTAGTAAGCTGCACATATAAATAATTTCATGTGATTGATTGTTGTGATGATAAAATAATGCTACAAGGTTTGCAATTTCATGAACGAAAGGACTTCTCTACCACATGTATAAGCTGGTAATCGCGCTTTGTTTATATCACCATAACGTGATTGGCGATCCTTCTTTTGCAACATAAACACATGAAATGTTTTCTTATAGTTGATATTCAAGAGCCTCACATTGTGGTCGAGTCAATTCTTCGATACATGTAATTAAGTCTGGAAACTATTGAAGACTCATAGGCTGATTTCTGGTGTGTACTCAGTGTTGTCGAATAGAAGCTATAGTGGCGCTGTAGTGCTATAGCACAGAGGAATTTGAATAAATCTCTTATTATGCAATTCGATGTTTAGTACAAAGTGCTGTCAAATAGTTGCAACAACAGTGTATAGCGTTGTAGCATAGAGGAATGTGAACAAACCGCTATTTTCGCGATCCAGGTTTAACAACACAAACTTTCCGTTAAAAATAGCTGGTAAAAAATAATGAAAATTTCATTATAATAATAAAGTTCTGTAGGGTGCACACCCAGGAGGTGCAGACACTTCAAAATTATAGCCGCACTCATGTTAGACAAAGTATATATGTTAGACACTTTATGGTATTCTTGATACCTGTAGCTTCGTTTTACAGTTTTTTCCTTCTAACTTCTATACCAATACACATAGGAACACTTACGCATTTAGATAAATTGTACCTTTTATTTATGGCTACAATGAACCATACTTCATGGACTTTTTCTTTTTTCATTAATGGCTTCTTGGTATTTGTTAACAGGTTCTTAGACAACTTGCACCGAATGTGTCATACCGCTGCCTAGTTATGTTAGGCGTTGCTAGTATTCAAGGATTATCAGTTGCATCTTTTACTAAAGATGATGCAGAACGTCTTCTTTTCTTTTGTAATCGGCAGGAGAAAGATAACTGTTCCAAAGATATTGTTTTCTCTAGCCATCCTAGTTGGTTGATGCCTCCAGCACCTAGTCGAAAAAGATCCGAACCAGAATCATGCTCTAGAGTTAAATCTATCAATGCTGGTGGCGTTAAAGTTGAAGATAATGGCAGTGATAAGCAGAAATTAAGTTTTGCTGCAATGAGGCCAATCCCTCAGTCTCATCGCCAAAAGCTTCTCCCTTTTTCAGGATATTTTGAGGGAGAAAAATATGATGGAGACCGTGGAAAATCAAATCAGCCTCTTGTTCCAATTAAGCACAATGGTTTAGGTTCTCGTTCAGTTACAAACAGAAAATCTGTGTCAAACTCGTTTCAAGCTCACCAGATAATATCTTTGAATCCACTACCAATGAAAAAACATGGCTGCGACAGAGTTCCAATACGAGTTTGCTCAGAGGTGGTTTCCGCATGTTTTTGTTGACCTTTGCTACCTTCAGTCCTATTTTACGTCGGATCTAAAAAAATAATTCTATTGTTTTTCCCTATTGTGACAGGAGGAATTCCTGAAGGATGTAATGCAATTTCTGGTTCTTCGAGGGCATACTCGCCTCATTCCACAAGGTGGCCTTGCCGAGTTCCCTGATGCCGTTCTGAATGCTAAACGTCTGGATCTTTTTAACTTGTATAGAGAGGTAAGACTTTTTTACATGTGGAGTAAACAACATACTACATAGTATTGTAGAAATTGTATCTAAGAAACTTGAGTATTTTAGGTGGTTTCAAGAGGAGGCTTTCATGTTGGGAATGGTATCAATTGGAAAGGACAAGTTTTCTCAAAGATGAGCAATCACACTCTGACACATAGAATGACAGTAAGGATTAAGAATTTTTTTCTTTCTGTTCCTTAATAAACATTTCCTTGCATTATTATGCGCATGAATTTAGGTGAAACGGCTTTCATAAATTCAGCCTAGAATTTTACTTTTAGGAAAAGCACCAGGCATTCCCCTCTACCCAGATAATCTTACATTTTGAGTTCTACTGGTATGAACTTTTAGTAATCCATTCCTTGTTAGGAATCTTGTACTTTTTGTTCTGCTGAGGTCTTGAATCTTGACACCTCAATGTTCCTAGTTTAGTATAATTTTATATATGTTAAGCATTCAGTTCTTTATTGTAGAGAAACTAATAAGAAAGACATGGTTTTTGATAGAACATTATGGCGTCGTTTGATTTATGTAGCCGACTCCACTTAGTGGCGTCGTTTGATAGAACACTATGTTGTTGTTGTCAGTTCTTTATTGTTGCTATATTATATTGTCATGATCACCTAAAATAAAAATGGCTTGATACGTTATTGTTTTTGCAGAGAAATTAAGCCACGAAGTTGGTTATTTTGTTGACACTTTTCTGTTTAATTTTTCAAACTTTATGAATAAATTGAGGAAATTTTTCTTTTAATTGCATTGTGAAAATGATACTTTTGGGCATCCTGTATACAATATTAGGGAAATTAATAATTTCTTTTTGCTGTTGTAGGGTGTTGGCAATACGCTCAAAAGACATTACGAAACTTATCTTTTAGAATATGAATTAGCTCATGATGATGTAGATGGCGAATGCTGCTTATTGTGTCACAGGTCTCTGTTTCTGTCTCTGTGTCTGAGTATGTGTGTAAGGTTGCGAAATTCCGTCTTATTGACTATAATTTACTTTTCATGTCGTGTCAACAGTAGCGCAGCAGGTGACTGGGTGAACTGTGGTATGTGTGGTGAGTGGGCTCATTTTGGTTGTGATAGGCGGCAAGGACTCGGAGCATTTAAGGTATTAATCAACAATATCAGGCTAAGTTGCAACTAATCTATGCTATTTGAATCCTTCTGCCGACTTTATATTTGTTGGATTATGATCAATATAGGCAATTGCTTCTCTTTCTTTTTTTTAATATGAAATGAAACTGATAAACGGCCCTGTTTGGATAATCAACTTAATTAAACGCTTATAGCATAAACACTTACCACATAAGTGCTTATGTTAAAGTTGTTTCGGCTACAAGCTGTTTTCTTAAACTATATTGGAGAGCTTATGAAAATAAGCTCAAAACAGCTTATGAACATGTCAGTAGTATTTTTCACATATGTACAAATTGTAACTAAATTAGACCAAGAGAGTGAGATGGAAATTTATATTAATTTTTTTCACCCTTTACGATGAATGGCAGGACTACGCGAAAACTGATGGGCTGGAGTATGTTTGTCCACACTGCAGCATGTCAAATTTCAGTAAAAAATCGCAGAAAACTGCAAATGGTTATTAACAGGTTAAACAATGCTGTTTCTTTTCTAGAGCCAATGTACATGGCTAGTGTTAACAAATTTTCTTCTGTTTCTGTGCTTGATCCTCAGTTGGTAAAGGTAGGTTTGTAGGAGTGCAATTGTTTCAGTCTTGTTAATTAGTGATTTGGAATTTTGACACACTATGGTCACAAAAAAGGGCCATCAAAATTTTCTGGCATTACTAATATATATTCTCTTGAAGAAAAAAAACAGGAAAAGATTTGTATATTGAATGATTTTCCTTAAACTCAATTAGTTTACTTCTCAAGATGCAGAGATTGCAATTTATTCCATATTGCTGCTGAAAATGTAACTCAGTAGTTATCAACATCTATTGTTTCTAAAATGATATTTGTATACTTTTGATCGAGTACATTTGAGGGTGTGCAAATGTGTACCCTTGATAACATTTCAAGTAAATATTGATTGTTAATCAAATTTACTATTATTTGAAATATATTGTTTCCACTGACATAGATTCTTGTATACGTTACTGGTTATGTTCATGAAATTTGCACACATGAAACATACATGCTGACAATGATATGACTAGGATAATGACAACATTATAAAATTTGGCGAATGTACCTGAGCATCTATTTGTCTGCCACGCGTGCCGCTAACACACCCGTTGACGCTTCTCATTCACTATAGTTAGATTCTGGCTTTAGTTTATAATGTGAATCGATTTAGTTTGTTTAAATTAATGGGATTGAATTCAATTTGTTTTCCTGAAAACGGACACCTTTGTTGTCCTTATATTGGAGGAGAGGTCTTGTGTGTGTATATAATAATAATAATGCTAGCTCTGTCATTTTTTTTTTCTTCATAGGCAGCCTTAAAATAAGTATAAAGCATAAATGACGGATCGACTCTATTTGCTAAAAATAAATAAATTGCGGACAGCTTATGAAATTATAGCGGGCGGATGAACTTATAACGGGCGGATGAACTTATAACGGATGACTTATATGCTAACTTATAGCTAAATCAATTTGTAATGTTTGGTAAATCTAGCGGTTTAAGTATTTTATAAATATGAAATGAAACAAAAAATGTGTATTTAATTAATATTTTTTTTCAATTAAAATTGTTGGGATAAAATTGAGATAAAAAACAATACTTCCTCCTTTTCTATATCTAAGCACCTTTTTGAATAAAAATTTGTCTCTAAATATAAACCCCTTTTCAAATTACTAGATATTTTTTTTTATCCTAAACATACCCTTAATTAATACTACTAAGTTGTCTTAAAATATGAAAAGTTAATTTTAATACACATACAAACAAACAAATGACAATTTAGTAATATTAACACACAAAATAGACATATTAATTGCACTAACAACTTTTCTCTAAAAAATATGAAAAATGCAAAAGTTGCTTAAGTAATGGGACGGAGGGAGTAAGCTATAAGCTATTTAAATTAACTCATCACAAACCTCAATAAGTTTATGAAAATAAGCTATAAGCTTGCGAGAAAGTGATTGTTACTAACAAATCTTTTTTAAACAAATGAGCTTATAAGTGGTAGAAAGCTCGTTGTTGACCATCATATTATCCCTACAAATAATACAAAACAAATTTGGGGATAGTATGAGTGGAACCATGTCATCATAATCGTCCCAAAAGAAAAATTAGAATGAAAAACTGTGAAGAGTGAGTGAGTGATTTTGATAGATGCAAAACATTAGGTTGAACTGTGAAAAACAAAATATGGTAAATGGATTGGTACAAAACTATTCTATGTTGCTTGAAGCCTATACATAAATAATTGGGGAAACTTGAACCCTTGATTCCCTATGTCTCGTGATTCAATTTCATGATTTTCATTGATGCCATTTGATTAATTTTCAATTGGTGCTCCCTTACTTTTTGGCAAATGAAAAACCGATCCTTAAGCTTTCTCGATTTGTAATTTGTTTTTGTTAAAGTCATTGCTAGTAGTGTGCTATTTGATATCCTAGCGCGACTAAAATGAGACTTACTTGTTTTTATTATTCGTTTTAGCTCAAACACTATCAATCTTTTGACTTGAGTATACTTTATTTTAGTCAAGTTACATGTTTATTAGGTCTAAAATTATGCTACATTTAGTATTATACTAATTAAATGTATTAAAGTAAGAATTTAGTAATATCCAAGTTAACTAAGATAAGATGAACATTTGGTCAACAAAGGTTTGACCTTTAAGTGTTATCGCTGATTGCTTTGAGTTTCTTTTTATTATACCATTATCTTCTTGTCCTCAAATTCCTCACAAGTCACAATAAGGTATTAAACTATTGATATGCATTATTCCTAAATACTAACTTGGCCATCACTCTTCCTCCAAAAAAAAAAAAAGTTGGCTATCACTCGTGTGTTTTTCGAGTCAACTAGCAACTTTTTAATGTTTTAATCTCAACCATGATACTTTCACCTTCTACCAAAGATGCAGGACCATATTATATCATCTTCCCAGAAAACTTCAATTTAGTTTTCCAGTAGAAAATAACCAAACTAGAAAGCTATAAAATATGTTTTCTAGAAATATTATTTCGACCAGAAAGATGAAAATGATATTTCCAAAAAAATGTTTCAATTCGGAATTGTTTTTAAGTATGTACCAGAAAACTCACGCGGAGTGAAATTATGACGGATCCAAAAAGGTTGAAATCTAAAGTGAAAAATAAGGGTGTAAAAAGTTAAATAACAAGAGGGATAAAATTAAAATTGGGATTTTTAATGATTTGTAGGGGTGAAGGTAAAGAAGTAGAAATTTAAGGTAAAATTTTCGGTTACTTATGGTGGTAATGGTGTGGTAATTCAATATAATTGCAAAAGTCAACCCATGATCTAGTGTATCATTGACAAGTTTAATACTACTTCAAAACTCAACGTGTCAAAATTTAATTCAGATGATAAGGATTTTAAAGATTCAATTAATTTACAAATAGTCGTGAAACTTGAATCATTGTGATTGATAATTTGATATCCATTTTAAAGAATACCTTTTGAATCAATGCTTAGATGATGAGAGATAAAAATAATGATTCATTCACTAATGACTAAAAGTTTGAGCATCAGGTTCTATTCTCATGCTGTGCAAATATTTTCCATTGATTGAGCTTTACTGTAGTAATCACTGAATATTCATTTAGTATCGGTTGGTTTGGCGTTGTGAGAGGGATACACGCGGTCCAACAATAGTTTACCGTGGTTTTAACAAACTACAAATAGTAGCTTCTTGGCAAACACAGTTCTCCACCGCGAAAACAAACACTGCATCAGTGTGTTTGGAAAACTAACCAAACATGGTGGTACCACGCGTCAACTGGCATCTACAATTCGTTGTTTCGAAAATTTCCCTGTCATTCTACACAGGGACAAGAAAATACACAGCCCAACACACATCCAAACACATGCTCACTCAATTTGGAGATGTGTCAACTGCTTAGATGAATGTGATGGAAATTTGCAAGTAAATTTACGTACAAAGTTGTTTTGAGAGGAACTTTAGTTTCTGCATTACTATGTTCTTCTCTTTTGACTCACTAATGCAACCGATGATGTTGATATACATGCACACAGAAGGTAGCAACTGATAGAAAAAACAACAGAAGGTTTCATGCTTATTAGTTATTAGTGTTTTGAGCACTGACAATTCCAGGAACTACTTCAGATGTCTAAATCACAGGACATTGTTTATAAGAATATCAGTCTAGGAGGTAATGTATATGTTTTTGGATCTTGAATTACATGACATGCTTCAATTGCATGTACTGCTGCCAACCTTATATAGGAATCATCCACTCATAACTCTTACTGATAAAGATAAATTATTTTCATATTCACATAAAGGTCTAAACAATTCGAACCTTTATAATGCATAATAACATAAAGTTACTAGCAGTCAAAGTTGTTAGTGTTTACAGTTGCTGCAATAATGGCTGGTATTTTTGTTAGGAGCTCCACAGTTGTAACAGAAAGCAATTCCACACCTGCAACCCAAAATATAAGAAAATTCAAACATCAATCCACACATTTCCATCTCTTTTATAACAACCAGATAAATAGACTCGACCCATATGTATGACTTTCGTGCTTTAGATAACTTTATATGTGGAATGGTGGGTGACAATGAACCCTTTACAAGGTGATAAGTGCTACCATTTACAATGTGATAAAGATTGACAAGCTCAAAGACAAACAATAAAAACAGTGCAAAGGCCAGATAACAGATATACACAACCATGAACTAGCTGAAAACACTAATCCAGCTTCGACAAAGAATTCCTGAGTAATGAAAGATACATGAAATTTGTGGAGAAAATAAATAAGAAAAATGAAGTGAAACACAATAATCCACATATGAGTATTTTTCCCACAACTTTTAATATAAGTATTATCTCTACAACATCGGATTTTTAGATCCGTCACAGAGCACATGTAAACAAAGCAACCATATTCATTTCAGAGCTTAATATCTGTTGAAAAGGAATTTGTTAAATGCAGCAAAGAAAGAAATATCTCATTTTTAATGCCCACTAAGAAAGTTAGAGAAACAGTCAATAAGGGTTTTACAAAAAGGTAAGCAACCAAAAATTTGACCATGACATTGAAGTTTTTGATGTCTCTGACCGCAATGCAATAACGATTGAGGTTTCACTCCGGGGCGGAGCTTGCCATAATTTTAAGAGGGCCCAATAAATTATATACCATAATAACATATTAATAGCATAAATGATATGAGTAGATGTTGGCATAGTGGTTCAAGATGTATCTTTAGCATTTTTAAATCTTATTTACTATCCTTTACACAAAAATACATAGATGCAAAAATATCATACAGAGGGATCGAA
>Ga0099826_10003177_pt1 | contig 11046 bp, 8 predicted proteins | sample Mtrugardesep15_FD_76830 | JGI IMG/M metagenome (GOLD analysis project Ga0099826, IMG submission 76830) | Root nodule microbial communities of legume samples collected from California, USA - M. trunc garden sep15 | ecosystem: Host-associated > Plants > Roots > Nodule | place: USA: California...
CATGCTTATCATTCAAACCATACCCAGTCAAAAGAGCAGTCCAAACCACCACATTCTTACAAACAGTCTCACCAAAAACTTTACAAGCATCTTCCATTCTCTTACAACACGCGTAAAAAGTAACTAGCGAAGCAGACACAAACTCATCAAAACCACAACAAAAACCAAACTTAAACATACAACAATGAATCTGAATTCCCGCGTAAAAATCCAAAATTTTAGCAGCTGCAGACAACCCACAAACCAAAGTAGTTGAAGAAATTCCAACACCAAAAAAACCCACCATCTTCTTAAAAAAAACCAACGCTTGATAACTCATTCCATTTCGATCCAACCCAGCAATAATCGAAGTCCAAGAAATAACATCCCTGCAAGGCATTTCATGAAACAAATGAAGAGCATCGTTAACTCTACCATTATTACAATAACCATTAACCATAGCATTCCATGTGGCAACGTCTTTATCAACATACGGCATTGCATTAAAAAACCTTTCAGCTTCGTTAACTCTTCCGGTTGATAAGAAACCATGGATTATCGTTGTCCACGAAATTGAATTTCGTTGCGGCATTTCATCGAACAGTTTAACTGCAGTGACAAAATCGTTGCAAATGACAGAGGCTTTGATGATGGAGTTCCATGAGATAGTGTCTTTGGTGTTTGATGGGATTTGGTTGAAGAGGTTGATTGCTTCATGGAGATTGTTGTTGTGAGCGTAAGCGAGGAGTAGCTTGGTGTAAAGTGACACGTGAGGGGAGGGGATTTTGTTGAAGGCGGCACGTGCTGAATCTAGTCTTTGGTTTTTGAGGTGGTTTAAGAATGTGGTGTTTAAGGAAATTGAAGAGGAATTTGGGGTTTGAATAAGAGTGGTAAATGGTTTCGTAAGATATTTCAAAGAAGTGGTTATTTGGCTCGTGAATTTTAGCATGAATGAAGGAAGATCACAGATGAAAATGCTCCCGATGCTAGTGCACCTTTGTAACAGATAGAAGAGGAAACCCGCGCGTAGCTTTTTTTTCCTTTTTTCTTCTTTTCAATTTGTCGTGGCTTAGAAAACTTGAAATCATATCCATGTAACTTAGCTGGGACCAATTCTTGCATGGACCTAAAGATTCAAGACACATGATTTGATCACATAATTATTTTAAAAACATTCATTATTTAATTATCAAATTTTCTTAATTTTCTCTTTTTTATGAGTGTGATTAAAGGATATGTGACCAAAGTCGCATGTTCATATAAGAGTTATTCTTTAGTTAAATATGAATCTTATAACTAATCCATCAATATTCTCTGATACTCGCTCTACAATGAAATATAAGCAAAAATAGTAGTTAAAAAGTTAATATTTGTAGTTAAAAATTCAGTTCACGTACGTTAACTTTTCATCAATTTTTTTTCTTGTATTTCATATTACTTTATTTAAAAAAAAACTGTATTGTTAAATAAATTTTACCTCGAAGATACGGGTATCCTTCCATACTCCAAGGCAAATAAAAATTTACCTCAGAGATATAACTCTTCATTTGTAACTCTACTCATTCTTATAAGTATAAGAGTTTTATAATTTCTCTCTCTTTTCTTCAATGGAAACCATGTATTATAACACAATCTTTGATTTTATTTTTGCCACACAATGATAAAAAAAAGAAAGAAAACAAAAAAGAAGAAGTGAACTTATGCATAAATGGAGTGAAGCTGCACTCGTTTAATCCCACCCCTTGATTTTATTTTTGCACACATAGTTGAACATACATAAATTGAGGCTTCCTATGTTGAGGGAAGCTACACTCATATTGAGCTGAATTTTTGACTTAGTTTATTATACTAAATTTTGAATTTAATTTGACGTAATTTCAAGCCCAAAAAATTAACTACAAAAAACGATAAAAATGACCAAACATAGTCCTTGTGTGCAGTTCAGTTTTCAAGGACGTTTCAGTATGTAGGAGTTGAAGTTGAAACTTCAAATTCTTCGTTTATTCAATCAACTTAAAAAGATAAACTTTTAACTATTAAACTAATATTTATATCCGGCTGGTATATTTGTCATTCATATTTGATTAAAATAACAAAATACGTGTGATGATAAACCAGTTTAATTGTCATTGATTTTGAAATCAATGACAGTATCAATAGGTTTAATTGTGAATTGATCTATAATCAATTCTATACTTTATTCTTTCCATATCTTGTACATCTTGAAAATTCTATAAATAGAGTACACTAAACACGCGAAAAGGGAGGAGGAATAAGCGAGAGTAGCCATTTTTTTAAAGAATCAGTAACTCTATATTAGAGTCCCCTAATTCACCAATGAGTTAAACACAAACAACAAAATAATATCAAGTAATGCAATAGATATCGTTTTTTCCACCTCTATCACCATCGATCACATACTCCATCTCGGTTCTAGTTTCTTTCTTTTTCATTTTGGTGAAGGTATGTAAGCACTATTTACTTTGCTTTGTGTGTTAAATATTTAGTTAGCCAGCACAATGATTGTTATTTTTTAGGGGACGATGTTTGTTGTTTGTTTATGATCTTTTTTATATTTACGTTTATTTTCTTTGATATCACTGCATCGTACTTCATTTTTCAAAATTCAAATATTACTCTACACTTTATTTTTTACAACCGATCCTTTTAATAGAAACCAACTTTACTATGATCTTCTATTTTATCAATTATAAATCACATGCATGATTTTAAGTTCAAAAGTTTTAATTATTTTAATAAAAATTAGTAGCAATTATTCTAAAATCTAAATCCTCTTTTGGTTTGATCTTTGTACAAAGTTTTAAAATTGATAACAACTCCAAAACCTTTTTTGGTTCGAGGATTGTTCCAAACCTTTCTTTGGTTTGTTCATTGCACAAAACTTTAAAGTTCATGACAACTCCAAATCCTTTTTTGGTTGAGTCACGACAAGTTTTTTTTTTTAAATGAAAATACACCAACCAACAAAAAATTTCTACCAAATCAAAGATAAATAAGTTTTTTTTTTTAAAAGCATTTTATTTTTTTAGACTTGCTACATTTAATAATAAGGGAAATCTAAAATTTAATGTTAGATTGATGATCTAAAAATTGAAAATAGAAATTTCTTGATTAGAAATAGGTGAGAGAGAGCAGTAAATCCAAATAAAAATACTTGAACACCCTTTATAAATAAAGAAAATGTTGTTTCACAATACATGCATGCAAACAAAGAAAAAATGTCACCATCTTTTTCCTACCTCTCCCTCTTCCATCCGACTTTATGCGGATTTCAATTCCTTCATTCACCGGTAATTTAATCCTATTTTCTCAATCCACCTTCACAAATAAATTCTTTCATTTTGTGTTATGTTCGTTTCATTTCCGGTTATTATTCAATGATTTCTTAATGAGAAAATGATTCGTTTAATCGTAATGCAAATATTAATCCTTCAATTCAGTTGTTGTTGTTTTCAAGCATGTATAAACAACATTCTTATCTAATTTCTTGTAATTAAAAATAAAATTTTAAATAATGAATCAAAAATTGAAAGTAAGTATAAATATAATGCATGCATGCGTCTTATGTTGTGGTTTTATTTATACAAAAAGCTTAACTTTTTTCTTCATAATGATAACTTTTTATGTTTTATTTATCTGTATTTTTTACTTCCTTTTATTGATCAATCTGACCAACCTGCAATCTAGGGTGGAACTAGGGTGGCTTATGTGTTTAATTCATAAATTATAAATTGATCTCTCCCTTTAGAAAAATTATTCTATTGTCCTGCTATTCTTGATTTTATTTATTTATTTACTATTTGAAGGTAAAAATTAAGGATTTGTGCATTGGAAAAGACTATATTGTAGAAGCTCGCCGCATTTTTATTTTGTTAGTCTTTAATCAAATATTCACTCAAGAAAATAGACTTTAACCCAAGATATTTCTTACTTTATCAGGTGGATTAACTTGACTGCTATTAGTGGATTTTAAGGATGTCGATGAACAATAGACGGTTGGAATTTGGCAGGCCTGTATCAAGTATGTTATGTTTCTTATTACACAACATCATCTTGCATTTAACTAGTTTACCCTTATCAAAATTTGATATATACTTTCACATTTATCAGTAATTTTTTTAATTATCGACCAACTCACTTTTTTTCAAATTAAGTGTTTATCCTAAATTTTAATGGATTATATCACAGAGCTTTCACTTGCTAATGCTTACAAATGTCTTTGAAGTACTTGGTAAGAAACATAAAAATCTAACATTTCATGCTCACAGTATATAACATGTATGTTTTTCAAGGACACAAATTATTTGTTGATGTACAAATTGTGTTGGTTATATGGTTTGTAGCGGTTAAAATCTTTGTTGGAAATAAATTTTTCGAACGCTCAAATTACATGTTTAAAAAAAGATATGGTCGATTTAAGGAAAAGTAGTTGTTGCTTATTTCATATGTTCACTTGTGACATGAAAAGCCATTTTGGTTTAGTTTTTCCTTGAGAAGTTGAATGACTGATAGGTCTCTTACAGATAAAAGAAGATTGAAGGATTTATTGGTCCAAAAAGATAATCGCTTTTGTGCTGATTGTAGTGCTCCGGATCCTAAATGGGCGTAAGTTTATTCCCTTATCCACTCAAACTTTTTGTGTTTATGGTCATGGCCATTCTAAAACTAAGGTTTGAGTGTCATGTTTTTCTGCGTAAGCGATTATGAGATATCATTGTAATTAAATTCCAAGAAACATGTCACATTTGTAATGTATATTAACTTTTTTTAGTTGAAGATAAATCTTTTTGAACTGCTTCTTCAGGTCAGCAAATATTGGAGTTTTTGTATGCTTAAAATGTTGTGGGGTGCACAGAAGTCTTGGCACTCATATATCAAAGGTAAATCATTCACGATCTTTTAATTAAAAAACATTTTATCTTTATCGATGAGAAAAATTTAAACTGAGTTCCTTTGTCTTGAAATAATTGAAAAACTAACAGTATATATACATACAATAAGCATACAAAACCAATAAGCATACATGATTGCAGTGAAGCATTATTCTTAGAACTTATATTAGCATGTGATGTCTTCTGAAATATGAAATTCAGACAAAGTGCTAAACTTAATGATCTAGGGTATAAGAGGTGGAATCTTCGCAAATAAGTGTTTTTATTTTTCCACATACTACTAATTTATCCTCCATTCCATTGGTAATCACTAGCCATTGTCCTACTAATTTTTTTAGACGGGAAAACATGTTATATTGCACTTTGAGATTCAAAAGGATTTCTTAATATGAATAGAATTGAGGTTGCTTGTGTTAGATGGATAAGATAGGTAGAATGTAAGACAAGAGGAGTGCTAAACACTCTCTTTTCAACACTCTATACATGAATATAATTGAGGTTGCTTGTTGTGCATTAAATCACTGAGACGTTTCCTTTTTCCTTGTTAGATTTTGTCTGTAACATTGGATGAATGGTCAAATGATGAAATAGATGCAATGATGGAAGTTGGAGGAAATGCATCTGCCAATTCAATTTATGAGGCTTTTATTCCGGAAGGACATACAAAACCTGGACCAGATGCCAGTCATGAAGAACGTGAAAAATTCATCAGGTAACACATTCTTGCATATTATTATTTGGCTTATATTATAAATTTGTTACACTTTTTGTCCCTGAAAAGTAGGTAATGATACATCCAGATGAATTTTTGTCTTCAACCCAAATTTTGCTCTTCTTCTCATATTCATTGTTTTGTAACTCTTATCTAGTGTTACTCTTTTTAATAGTAGTCCATTGTGCTTGGTTAAGCATTGACTAATTTACACGACATTGCGATTTATGATAGTCGTTCATGGTAGCATAAAGAATGGTACCAATTCAATCAACGCTCCATTTAAGAGTGACATTTTAATATTGACATTTATGATTGCAGGTCAAAGTATGAGCGTCAAGAATTTTTGAAACATAGTTTGCGCATTTTATCAACAAAAAGCAAACGTCAAACAAGTTTCTCCAAAAGGATTATGGATAGCTTTCGAAAATCCAGTGGTTCAAAGAATATGGTAGTTATTTTTAGTTCCTTTGGTTAAATATATTTCTGTGCTGACCATAAGTTGAATTAGCATATTGATGCCTAGTACATATTTCATGGGTCTAACTTCACTACACCATCAGTTAATGAAATGAAATTGTTTTCATGAGTGATTTTAATGGATGTTTGAATGATGTTGATGGTGAAAATAGGAAGGAATGGTAGAATTTATTGGAATGCTGAAAGTGAAAGTGGTCAAAGGCACAAATTTAGCAATCAGAGATATGAGGACAAGCGATCCATATGTTGTTTTGAAGCTTGGCCAACAGGTTGGTTGTTTTCAATAGCATATACTATTAGGAAACTTTTTCTCTTTATTATTTTATTTTTTTAGCTGAAGAATAATATATGTTGTTAACTTTCTTTTTAAATTGACAATGGTGTTATTGCATTCAGACTGTTCAGACGACTGTAATAGGGAGTAATTTGAATCCGGTTTGGAACGAGGAACTTATGTTGTCCGTTCCTCAACAATTTGGACCAATAAGTTTGGTAAGGTTACATTTTATCGTGTCTAGTTAAAAACACATTTTTTGTGTATGCTGTAATGCAAAATCTAGTTCCTGTAAACAATTTATGTAGTTTGCTTGCTCATGATATGTATTTTCTCCAATGCAAACTAGATTCTAGCAACCATTATATCTAAAACAAATACATAATGTAATGTATTGCTTGGAGCAACATTACGTATGAGGAGATGGTTCAATATTTCAATCCTTTCAATGTCTTGTATATGAAAATGAGACATAATATTGACAACATGCTTCATTGTATTGCAGGAGGTATTTGATCATGACTTGTTCTCAGCTGATGATATAATGGGAGAAGCGCAGATTGATCTTCAACCTTTAATAAATTCTGCAATGGCATTTGGAGATACCGGAATGTTTGATGATATGCGAATAGGAAAATGGCTGAAATCTAATGACAATGCACTTATAGAGGATAGCATAGTCAATATCATTGATGGTAAGGTTAAACAAGAGATGTTTATTAAGCTCCAGAATGTCGAATGTGGAGAATTAAACTTAGAACTTGAGTGGATGTCTCTTGATCATTAGGTGCATTACTATTTTCATCTTAATTGTCTAATTTTGATCACCATAGATTACTTGTGCTTGTGCATTGTCAAGTGAGGATTCCCAAACAAAAAGTGAGGAATATTATTTACTACCACATGATGGGTTATAATTTTTCGTTTATGTACCCGGATTAAGTATATCAAGGAGTTAATTTCCCTCGCAATTACTTCTGTTGATGAAAAATTGTAAACAAAGTATGACGTAGTTAGGAGGGGACATTGTATTATATATGCCTGAGACGGATCACATATTTACGTAGAGGTGAAATTTTAGTCATTAAATTACTTGACAAATGAACCTGACAACTAATGTAAATTTCAATGGTAAGTTGCTAAAAACTGCTATAAACAATAGTAAGTTAATAACAGAAAAGAAAACATAATAACTAAAAATCTAGTCTAAATAAACCACTATTCTTTGCACGAACACAAACCAACATGCTCAACTCGAAGGGTCGCGTACCACCAATTGCAACTTGTTATTATCATCATCATTTTCTAATTTACCATTGTTACCACGAAACGCTGCGTTTTGTTGATCCTGCTTTCTATATTTAAACACATAAATCAAACCCGAAACCAAAATCAGAATCGCACCAGCAACTCCACATGCCAAACTCGCAACCTTCAGCGCATTCCAAACTCGGTCACTACTACCATCGCCGGAGACACTCTGCCACGACGGAGGCGCTGTGTTACTGGAGGTAATGGCCTTCGGCATCGCTACCTCGGAGGAAGACGACACTGTTGGTGATGAATTGTCACTGTTGAAGAAGGATCTCATCTCCGGCGAAGAATGTGTCTCCGTCGGAGATAGTGTCTGGAAGACGAGGCCATGATCTGCTGGACGGAGGTCTCTGGCGGAGGAATATCCGGCGAGAATGAGAATGATGAAGACTATGGGAGATTCCGCCATGGAAATTGGGCTTGAGGTTTAGGACTTATTATTATAATGATGTAGAATGGAATATATATAGTAATACTGAGTGTTGATACGGTACCGTTTTGTAATGAGAATGGATGGACTTTAAGAAATTGAAAGAGAAACTGTGAACATCTGTCGGAGAAAAAATGTTCATATCTTCTACTCTCGCCGCTTTCTCCTTTGTCTTTTACTACTCACTCTTGTTTTTTCTAAAGTTAATAATAGTAAGAATATTTTGACTTTTTTCCCACTCCATGTGACTGCACTGTAGTCAAATTCTACTTTCATCCTTCAAGTTTCATAACACTTGAATACTTAAACAAAAACTCTAGCATTTTACGGTGATTTTTAGATAAAAGCTTACCGTATTTTTTTTTCTTCAAAAAAAACCCAACTGTATGTGACGATAAAACTAATTCTATTTGAGGTTGGTGTAAAAATAATCTACCCTAACAATGTGGCCTTATAACCTTTGTTGGGGTACAAAGCTCTTATTAGATTATATTAGAAAAATCACGGGTTAGATTTTGTTGTTTTTGTACTACATGGAGATAACATTACGCTAAACTTATTTGTCATGATTGATGGTTGGTAAACAAGTGAGAGAGACATCACACTCTTACTCAAAAACCTTAAAATAATAAGTTTATGGGTCATCTTACTTATAAAGTGTTAAACATCTACTTTTTTATCTAATGACTGGGACATATAACTTAAACATACACACAACAAAATTGATATAATTTTAAGATGTTCACATTTCGCGGTTCTATTAACAACAGTCAAGTTTTTGTTTATGATTCAGAATTTTGGTAGGATTATATTTTTTTACATAGTGGGATTTTTATTTTTTTTTTGACATGGATCTAGGTGGAGTGTATGTATGAATATTATAAACATTGGGAATAAATTAAAGTTGAGATTTAAAGTAAAAGCACGACACGTCTTACATCAACTTAAAAGTTTTGTCAAAAAAAAAAAACCACCTAAAAGTATTCAAGTTGTTTAATCTGATATAAAAATTAGGGAAAATTTGAGGTTCTTCTACTATTCTCTTGAATAAGTCTTTTAGGTTATCTTGTTCCATAATAGGTCATTTTTGTTACATTTTATTTGCATTATAAACCTTTAAGTTCTATTAAATTATGTGTATATTTCTTCTAAGTGTGACATTTTTTTTTCAAGATTGCTACCATAAAATAAGGGGTAACCTTGGCGCAACTGGTAAAGTTGTTGTCATGTGATCGTAAGGTCACGAGTTCAAGTCCTAGAAACAGCACCAAACAGGGTAAGGCTGCGTACAATACACCAAATGGTGGGACTCTTTCCCGGATCCTGCGAATGCGGGAGCTTCAGTGCACCGGGTTACCCTTTTTACTACCATAAAATGTTAAGATTAATTTTTTTTATTGTTCAGGCTACTTTGCAAGCTGATGAAGTTAGTAAAATTGATAGATAGACATTTACTATCAATTAAATTTTGAGAAATACTAACAAATGTCCTTTAAACACTTGTTAAGAAGTCAAAAAAAAAATGTTTTAAAAATAGTACATTCAACACTTCTAAATTTTAAAAATTGGCTATTTTTTTTATCATGAATTTATCACTATTTCCATTTGTGGTGTCCGACATTGTTAGCATGAGTTTTTAGATTTTGCTCTTATGCATTTATGGTTGTAAAGAACTTCAAGAAATGTAAACTGTTTATATGGTTTTATTGACTCTTTTTAAATGATTATTATCGAGGACAAATTCTTGCAGCACCAAACAAAGACCTTAATTGCCGGATGATATTAGTGTCAATAATTGTATTTGAAAGTGGGAGAAAGGACCGACAACACAAACAAAATGTAAGATAAAAGACTAGATTGCACACATGATTTTACCAAAATAATCTGGTGTACGTATACGAACACCATTTTTAAAAATTTCGTAGTAGTATAAAGTTTGACTAGAGTCTAGAACCCAGAAAGAAAAAGAAAAAATGTTTTAGGAGGGAAATTGCAGGGGAAAATATCCCAAGATAGTGGCGGGATTTACTCCGATTGCATACACAAGTGCTTTTGACAAAGTTTTTGTATAAGGAAGAGATAGTATAAAAGATAAAGAGTGAAGATTTTTTTTTGACAAAGTGAAGATATAATAGTGTGTTTGGTTGGACGTTAAACTCAAAATTGCGCATCCTAAAGTAAAGAAAACGTGAAAATAAGGAAGCTAAGATTTGTAGAATTGGCTAAAACGCATGTTGGTGGGTATCCCACCGTGTAAACAAACACAGGCTAAGTCGGTCTCTCACAATTTTTCACAACCCATTTGAATACTCAACGAAATATAATATCAAACTAGTTTTTAACATTTTTAAATTTAGAACACATTAGTCTTCACCTCATTATATAGAGATTAATTTGTCCCCAATTTAAAAATGACAATAATTAACCTTAATATTATTTTTTGTTGAAGACTAAATTGACCGTGATGAAATAGTTGGAAATCAAATTGAATCTTATTCATAGATAAAAGAATATGATTTATTAAAGAAAAAAAGGATAAAAGGACAAGAGAATAAAAAGAGAAAGAAAAAAAAAAGTAACAAGCAAAAGCCATGTTTTATGTATCCGTTTGAATTAAGTGTATTTTGAGTTTATACAAAAAATAAGTTTTTATCTATTATTCATAAGTTTGTCAATGTATTTTTGAATAAAACAATTTATGAAGATTTAATTTTTGTTAGTGAAAATTTATAAATTAACATAGAAGTTTATTTATTTACATAAACTATTTTTTAAAAGTTTAAAAATAAATCAATTCAAATAAGCACTTAAAAGAATCAGAGGCGAGGGTGGCAAGGGGGAGCCACCGCCACCCTATCTTTAAAAAAAAAAAACTTTTTTATACACTGGAAATTACTATAACACCCTTCATTAATATGAATATTACCAATTCAATTTCATTTCC
>Ga0099826_10003179_pt1 | contig 11043 bp, 3 predicted proteins | sample Mtrugardesep15_FD_76830 | JGI IMG/M metagenome (GOLD analysis project Ga0099826, IMG submission 76830) | Root nodule microbial communities of legume samples collected from California, USA - M. trunc garden sep15 | ecosystem: Host-associated > Plants > Roots > Nodule | place: USA: California...
CCGATTTGAGTAGCCGCCAGTTTATTAGTTTATTTTAAAAATCAGCCGAGTCATCTGGTTCACGCTGGTTTTCCATATGTAAATCCTTTTTATCATTATCCTGCTATCATACTCTCATTTATTTTTTTAGCATTGTATGTTCATGTGATTTTCATATTGTATTTGTTGTAGCTTCTGTGGATTCTACAATGCCGACTTCACAACCAAATGGGGTCGATTGGCAAGAAGAAATTTACCAAAAGGTACTAAGCTGTTTTTCTTTTTACTTTTATTTCCTCACTGAAGTCTTGCAAGGATAGAAGAAATTAGTCAAGCAAATCATTAAGCTGTTCTTTTTAAAATAGGTCTGAAACTGGCTATCAATTATGTGCAATGTTTGAATGAATGATTCTTATCTTAGCATGATAGTTGAAATCTTGTGCTCTGCAACTATAGAAACTGCTGTTTGACCACAATAAATTCAGTTTTATGTCTGGGTGATTTGCTTTTATTACTGCTATTTTTATTATCTTATGTTGGTTAATGGCATCCTGCCATTCAAATAGTGTCTGTAATTACTAATATGATACCATTTGTTTTTTTTTTTTGAACCAAATCCCTGCACAAGACAAACAGGGACTGGTAAGATTGAAACTACACAGCAAAGGGCGCCATATATAGGCTGAACACCCGAAAGGGGATCGGTCTGATACCACTTTTATATGTTGTGTTACCGTTAACTCTAGACATCATCTCAATTTAAGCATGAAAATGAGTTGTGATATGACAAGTGTGAGTTAAAGTCCTGCATTGGATGAAAGAGTTGAGGTTGAGCAATGTACAAGTGAGATGACCCATAAATCCATTGCCTTAAGGTTTTGGGTGAAGATGTGGTGTCCAACTCACTTGTGTGGTTGCTCTTTAGCCAATGTGTTGATCCAACCCAGTGAGGCTCTCCCTCATTGCCCAAAAAAATGAAACTTGCAATTTATGAGACCACAAAACAATAGGGAAAGAAAAAAACAAACTTCTCATATCATATCTAGAGGTGTTAATGCAGTAGTGATACATATGTTCTTGTATGAGGGATTTCAAGGTTACTAATATTTTGATTATTTGATTTTGTCTGTTTCAATCTACAGTTGCAAACCATGAAAGACACTTACTTGCCAGAGATTAATGAAATATACCAGAAAATTTCTATGAAAATTCATCAGGTATGTTCATGATTCTACTTTGACTTGCCAGTTTTAGAAGCTGGCATTGATAAATCATGATTTCCATTGCAATTATTATGGTTGGTAAACACTGGAATCTGAAGCATGTTCTAGGCAGTAAATGGCATAAAGTCTCAACTCTATTATGAAATACAATGCTTTATTCCTACTTGTTTGCTAATAGTTTATGGGTGATTCAGGAATAAAAATTAAAATTATTAAATGCCAAAGGATAAGTTTTTAATATATCTTTGGCACCTAAAAGCATTTAATACTTATTATTTCAGTATATCGGAGGATTATTGATAAAAAAAAAAAGTACTGTAAATGGAGTGTATTATATTCTTAGATCATAACAAGTTCATTGAAGGCACGTTTCGTTAAAAGCCATAATTATTGGTGTGTCTACTTTTACACTGTTTAATCCAATTTCCATTTTTATTTATCAGTATGAATCTATTCCTCAACAACCAAAGTCAGATCAGATTGAAAAGTTGAAGGGATATAAAACAATGTTTGAACGCATGATATCAATTCTACAGATTCCCAAGAACAGTATTCAGTACGGTATAAAGGAAAAATTGGGATCATATGAAAAGCAGATTGCAAGTGCCATAAATTCATTTAGACCTAGGAAAAGCATGTCTTCACTGCAACCAGGACAGCTTCCTCCAACTCATATGGCTTTGATGCCACAGTCACAATCTCAAGTTACTTCAGTACAATCTCATGAAAATCAAATGAACTCTCAGATGCAGCCATCAAATTTACAAGGTTCTCCCGCCGTACAGCAGAACAGTATTGCAAGCTTGCAGAACAATTCTATGTCTAGTTTATCAACAACACAACAGAATATGTTGAATGCAATTCAACCAAGTAATAATTTAGATTCTGGACAAGGAAATTCTGTGAACTCTTTGCAACAGGTTCCAGTGAGCTCCCTTCAACAAAACACTGTTAATACCCAACAGACCAACATCAATTCATTACCGTCACAAGGTGGGGTAAATGTAATCCAACCAAATACCCATCAGCCAGGTTCCACTATGCTTCAGCAGCAACAACTGAAACATCAGCAGGAACAGAAGATGCTGCAGAATCAACAGTTAAAACAACAATATCAGCAGCGACAAATGATGCAGAGGCAGCAGCAGCAGCAGCAGCTACACCAGCCAGCAAAGCAACAGATGTCTGCCCAACCGCAGACACATCAATTGCCTCAGATTAATCAAATGAATGATATGAATGATGTGAAAATGCGACAAGGATTGGGCGTTAAGTCGGGGGTATTTCAGCAACATCTTACCTCAGGTCAAAACTCAACTTATTCCCATCAACAGATGAAACAAGGGAGTCCATTTCAGGTTTCTTCACCCCAACTCTTTCAAGCTGCATCTCCTCAAATTCCACATAATTCATCTCCCCAAGTTGACCAACAAACTCATCTCCTGTCTCTAACAAAAGTTGGAACTCCTCTGCAATCTTCTAATTCACCATTTGGGGTCCCTACTCCTTCACCTCCCATGGCTCCATCTCCTATGCTAGGAGACTCTGAGAAGCCCATTCCTGGTGTTTCATCGTCAAATGCTGCCAATGTTGGACAGAGTGCAGCAGCACCTGCTCAATCCCTTGCCATTGGGACTCCTGGGATATCAGCCTCTCCTTTATTGGCAGAATTCAGTGGTCCAGATGGTACGTTTTGTAATGCTTTAGGAGCTACTTCTGGGAAGCCGACTGCAGATCATCCTATTGATCGTCTAATCAGAGCGGTTAGTCTAGCAAGCCTTTCATATGCTACTTCTAAAGCATGAACACCATACACAATACCGATACACACACAACACACACACACACGCGCACACACACACTTTTTATTGAGAAAAATAATATATTGCTTCTAAAAGCTTTAATTGTTCTATTTGTTTTAGGAAGAAAAAAAATAGAATAGGTGTCCATTATTACTGTAGACGAGTCTTTGTTGTGCCTGAGAAGTGTCTAAGGTGTGTCAAAGTAAGGAATAAAAAGTTTTTTTGGGGACTCTTAGTTGTTTGACACATGTTATGAGTTTCGGACACCAGCATATGTCTGGCACTTAGAAATGCATAATCCTATGAGTGTATGTGCTTCAGGCTAACTTATTCAGTTGTTGTGCGTGCTAAAAAATTTTAGATGTCACAAATTAGAGAGTGAAAAGATTCTTTAATTATATTTTTGTCTTATGTTTGGAGTTATATATGATAAATTTATGTACAAATGATGATTCCAGGTGCAATCAATGTCTACGGAGACATTAACTGCTGCTGTCAATGATATTAGTTCAGTTGTTAGCATGAGTGATAGGATATCAGGATCAGCTCCAGGTAATGGATCCAGAGCAGCTGTTGGTGAGGATTTGGTTTCCATGACTAATTCTCGTCTTCAAGCTAGAAGTTTTATTACTCAAGATGGTGGTACTGCTAATGGAATCAGGAAGTTTAAGCGCCACATCCGTGGTAAAACGTCGGATGTTGGGTCATCTGCTGGAAGCATGAATGATAATCTTAAGCAGTTATCTGCTTCAGAGGCTTCTCAGCAGGAGTCAACTGCAACGTCTAATGTCAAGAAGCCAGAGGCTAAGGTAGTAAATTATATGTTTTTATCTATTACATTTAATTTTATAGTTGATATCACAATATCTTTTACTGTCCGTGATCTTTGTCATTGGCTGCATATTGTGAGTTGTATGGGACCCTATTATCTACCTATTATAGACACATTTACCTATTATCTACATCATTATCGCACCCTTCTTTTCTACAGCCTTTCCCAATTGAATATTCAAGTGTTATGATGCATAGGTACGGGTATGGTACCTGGTAAGGGTTCAGGTACCGGTACGTAATATGTCAAATATAAAAAAATGAAGGTACGGGTACGCTAATATAAAACATTAAAAAAAATATTTTACGAGTAAATTACTACCATTGTTGTTGTAAAACCATGCTTAGAAAAAAAAAATCAATTATAATAAAAATAGTATAACTCTTCATATTTTAATCATGTGTTTAATCACACTTCTATCATTATGTTGCGTCATAGATTTACTTTTTTTTTGTTCCTCCACTATTTTCATCAAAAGAGAGAGAATTGAGATAAAATAAAAAATCAAAAGAATTTCTTCTACTTTTCTATCATCGGTTCGTTTTTGCCGTACCCACTATGATGAATCAAGTAAAAATGGGTACGGTTCAGTACTTACGGTACGAGTACCGTGCTCGTACCCGGTACACCACTTTTGGAGTACCCATGCTTCAGAGTGTTACTTTATAGTCTGCCAGGACAGAAGAGGATAGTTAGGCACAGTTAAAGTAGTTAGCTGGTTAGGTAAAGAGTATTAGCTACCAAATAAATAAGATGTAAAGGAAGAGGGAGATGCTTCAGCTTGATAAGCATTTGAGTAAACAGAGTGGTAGCTCTGATGTCGAAGGGGAAACCTTTGTAGTAGAGATTGAGGTCATTCATTCAATCTGGATACCCATCCAAGAAATATCGTTCAGATTGAGATCATTCACTCAATCTGGATGCCGATTAAAACTTGGTTAACTAGTATGATGATTTGAATACACTTCTGTCATTGCTATGACACTACTATGTAGCTCCACATTTTCTCTTAAATTTGTGTTCAATAACCAATCTGATGTTTTCATCTTTGGTTCTGATATAGAGTTTGTGTACTGTGGCAGGTTAATCATGCCCTTTTGGAAGAAATACAGCAAATTAATCGCCGACTTATTGACACGGTAGTAGACATAAGTAATGAAGATGTTGATTCAACTGCAGCTGCTGCTGCTGCTGCTGACTGGGTTCATGGGACCATTGTCAAATGTTCTTTCATTCCTGTGTCTCTCAGCCCATCTTTAAAATCTCAATATGCTTCACTACAGGTATGGACTCCCAGATTTTGCAACTGATTTTTTTTTATAGCTTTTATTGTTTTATTTCTTTTGTTAGCCTTATTTGTGTTTTATCACCTTACAGTCACCTATTCAGCCTCTGCGCTTGCTGGTTCCTCCAAACTATCCTAATTCTTCCCCCATATTCATAGACAAGTTTCCAGTTGAATCCCGGTGAGATAATGGAACATTTTAGCCCCACATGCTTTAATTTTGCTCATTTCGGATCCGAAATGTTTTGTATTTTCTCTTCCAAATAGTGGCAATCTACACAATGCATGTATCACTTTTCACCCTTATCTTTAAATTTGCTGAGAATTGTTTCTAATGCATAGTGTTATTATATACATTATGGCAGTAAGGGGAATGAGGATCTTTCAGAGAAAGCAAAAGTGAAGTTTAGCATGTCCCTACGTAATTTATCACAACCCATGTCCCTTACGGTTATATCAAAGACTTGGGATGCTTCTGCTCGTGGTGTTATTTCCGAATATGCACAACAATTTGGTGGAGGAACATTCAGCTCTAGGTATGGAGAATGGCAGAAGTTCACGACTTGGGAGGATTTGTTGGCTGCATAATGATTAATGAATTATTCTTAAATAATGGCAAACATTATATGAAGACCTTTTCAGTTTTGGCCTAGGAGGTTTCAAACATTATTATATTTCAACTAGCAACAAACCTGTTATTTATTCGATAATAGCAAATTAGAATCTTCTCCATTTCTTAAACGAAATAGATAACCCCATTTATAAAAAGACACATGAGAGAAATGATGTATCAAATTTTGTTAGTTATTTCAATTTCTTTAAATTATCGTGTCTTTCTCTCTTCAAATGGAGTCTCATTCATTTCTTGAGTAATGGATAGGATCCTAAGTCATATAAATCCGTTTATTGCATACCGTGAAGTTTTCAATCTTTATCTATACTTGTGGCAAATTACTAAATTTATAAAGGTTGTCATGGTTGGCCTATTTGGTAGAGTTATATGATAGATTATAGTTTATCTAACCTGTTTATAATAACTAAAATCAATAGGTTTTTTTTATAAAATCCTTGTTAAAAAAAAGGTTTAATTAAATCGAGTTATGCTTGTTTTTGGCAAAATTGCTTGCCTTTTTTACATTGGCAGTTCTTTATTTTTTTAAATCAATCTATATAAGATGTGTATTTTTTGTAAATTACTATAAAAATTAAATTTGTATTGATTCATACAAGTTTTAAAAATTAAAGTTTATATTGTAATGTGATTTGTTTTGTTTCGTTTCCTGAAAAATTGTATTATGTACTTGATATTTTTAACTTGGTAGAAAATCATGTTTTGTTTGCCTATGTTATCATGTGTGCTGTTTTCCTTGCTTTAGGTAATCTAATATTGTTTGTTTGGAATAAAAATGTAGTTTTCACACAGTGATTATCCTGACCATTGATTTAAGTTTGAACGACTTAGATTATACAATTAATTTTACACGGTTAAACGATCTCATTTGTTGATTTAGATCGAACAGTTGGAAGTAGGAAATCCATTTCCCTATTGCCAAGTGAAGAAAAAAGTAACTTCAATAGAAGTAATGGTAAATGGTAGACTAATGATTACAAGAAAGAACAAACATGGGGTCCTTAGTGTTCAATTCATAATGTTTCTAAACAAAAGTGAGCTTGGTTGTGTTGTTTGAAGTGCTAACAATAAATGGATATTGTTCTGTCACATGTGTAGGGCAGAGGCTGTTTCATGGTTTCCCTTCTTTTGCATGTTGAATGGTTCAGAGTTCAAACCACAATTATTTTGTTAATGGTATTTTTAGAATTTGCTTTTATGCTTAATTCAACATAAAAAAGTTAGTGTCCATATGAATAGTCAATGTGGATCTCATACACATACAAGTATGTGGGACATGGAATCGGCAGGTAACCTAAGATAAAGGGTGTAACCTATAAAATGTCTAAGATAAGATTCTACACCATCTTACAATTTGAGCTTATAAGTGTTTTTTTTTTGGACAAAACAACTATATGAGATAATTCATAAATGAGAGTTGTCTCCGATTTAGATCGGTTTTAAGACAAAAAATTATATGATTCAAAACTTAAAATCATGATCATAATTCAGTTTGAGTGACTTCATAAATAAATATGATTTGACTTCATAAAAATTATACGAAATAATCATAAATATGATTTGAATCAAATTTTAATTGATCTAATTTATAATTGTAACAAAATCCACTATTGATGGTGATATTATAAAATCATGGTAAAATAATACATGTCAACTAGTAAAAAATAGATTAAATTAAATGAATAAGTACTATAACAGAAATCATAAACTAAAATATAATATATTGATGCAATGTAAGAATTAATAAGACATTAACTAACAATTAAATATACTTTGTCAATGTGTATATTGTCCAAAAACAACAAAAGAGTACAATACATCATGTCATTGTCAAGTGGTGTACCCAACAAACCTAATTGTTTGGACTTAAAATTTGCTATAAATAAAAACTAAACACCTACCTCAATCATTCTCTTCCCACAATTACGCTAAACTAATCCAAATTTCCCCTGTCAAAGCTAAAAGTCACCAACATTCAAAAGCAAAAGTAGACAAACCTCCTTATTCAAACAGACAGGTGCTAAAGTTACCCATCCGCATGATCCACACCACTAATTCAAAAACCAAAAAAGCAACAAAAACACATTCAAATCTATATGGTGGAAGAACACAAAAAACACATCTCTCACCAACCTATATAAAACATATCTAGAGCTACGATGATTTCACATCTCCAGATACGTCATTACAGAAGCTCCAAGTCCAACCTGGAGTTTCCGCTTCAGATCCACCTCAAGTTAATTACTTGACTATCTGTCGTGGTTCCAAACATTCACTTAAAATTTAGGACTAAAATAATTAAAATCCCAAAAAATAAATGAAAAATTAATTAAAAAAAAAGTGAAATTAAAAAGTTTTAATTTGGCTTTAGATCTTGGAACATAGTATCCCACCTGATATCTTCAACAGCAGCTGACCAATAACCATTGTTATCATGATCATCTCCTTTCATCTTTCCTTCATGAAAATGATAAACCATAGGAGTACTACAAAAACTATCAAGAGCAAGAGCAGGCATCATTGAAGGACTAGGGCTTCCATTTGTAAGCAATAGCCTCTCTTGTTTATCCACCTTCAATTTCTTATTCCTCTTCACGACAGAACTCTTCCATGATGATCTTGTTCCATAATAACTACTACTACTAGCCCTTGATGTTGGAACAACAACAAGAGCTGTATTTGATTCTTCACATGTAACCAATTTTCTCATTATGTAGTTACCTAAGCACTTTTTTGTCTTTTTGATTGCTCCCATGATCTTTGCCATTGGTCTTGGTGGTTGTCTCTTTGCTTTTTCTTTTCTTGCAAGTTTGAGAATTTCTAACCTGTGTTTGGCTATGGAAATTCCCATGCTTTGGAGAAATTCATGGTTGAAGTAAACCATGTCTTCTTGTTCTAGCTCATTGTGTGCAAAAGTGAGACCATACTCATACACAAGAGATGGATCAAGGTTTGTTTTTGAAAGCCAAGAGAACCAATCCATGGTTTGTAAGTTGAAGAAAGTGTTTGTGTTTGTGTGTGTGTGTGTGTATTGTGTTTGTGTGGAATGTATTATGGTTTTTAATTCACAAGAGGGATGTATATATAAAAGGTTTGAGGAGGGGTAGGGGGATGGTAAAGAAAAACTGAAAAAGAAAGTGGTTAAAATGAGTGACTTAGACTTTGTGGGACCCATATTCTATTTAAAGTAGGAAAATAGGGTTTGATAGTAAGGAAAATTGATTTTAAATGAATCAATTTTGTAAAATTGATTTTGCTTAAAAGTGAATTGAATATAAAATTATTAATGTTAGAGATGCATAGTTGAATTATTAATTTGAGGCTAAAAAATAGTTATTGAGACAAAATCAATTTTATTTGAACACAATCATGTTAAGATTAATTGTAAATTTTTAGATCAATTTTACTTTATGTAATGTTTGTTTGGTTACGCATTGCGTATATTTTTCATGCATCCATGAGATTTTAATTTCACTAGATATTAGTGAAACTATAAATTGAAGAAACAAGTGAACGCTAGTTGCACACAAATAAACGGTGAAAACAAACACCCCATATACTCTCAACCGTAAGATAAAAATCAGACAATTAATATTCAAACTTAACCAAATCAACGTAAAAAAAATACACAAATATCAAAATATTAATCGTTTGATTTTATTTTATTTTTGGTTTACAATCGTTTGATCTTTATTGAACAATACAAATAATTTAAATCCCACTTTGTGGGATGGGTATATTGACTATATATGCTTTTGAAAAATTAGTTATTAGTTGAACCTTGAGAGTGACTAAAGAAAAAGTAAGAAAAGGGGTGTGTGGGGTATGTAACCCATGTTCTCGTTCCCTCCAAAACTAGTCATGCTATGCTATGATCAAAACTTTGAGGAGTGAGTGATACCTAAGAATTCCATGTGGAAATGTAATCTCCCACTCCCCACCATCAATTACGGGTTATGGAAAAGTGCCTTGCTTGTGAAGTCACCCACTACTTCTTTTTTTGGTGTAGGTAGTTGAGAGTAGAAGTAGAAAAATGCAAGAGTTAAAACGTAAACTATGGTAACCCATTTTCAGGCGTTATGTACAACACATTGAGACTTTGTTTAAAACAAAAGCAAGTCCTTCCATTCTTTTGCTATCAAATGAATTTCACATGATTGAGATTTGAGGTCCCATAACTTGTGAAACTTGTCCTAAGTATGAAACTTTGTTATGGTGCTTAATTTGCTTTCTTGTTTCACTTTCCTTGGACTTAAGAGTATAATTTCCTCAACTTATTACTCATAGAGTCCTATTTGAGGCAAATAATAAGAGGGAGAGATAAAGAAACTAAAGAAGGAAAATAATTATTTTGATGGATTAAGGAAGCACTAAAAATCATTTAGAGGCAAAGATTTTTTTTTTTTTTTTAAATCAACATTGGAGTCTCTTTTTTCTTGAGACATTACTAGAAAAAATGGAGTATTTTTTTCTTTCAAAATTGTAGCCATTTCTAAAGTTAGTTGATGCCGATGTCTCAAGAACAAAAGCAAAATTGAAAATAAGAACAAAAAGTAGTCCTTAACTAGTTTGGCTACATGACAAGTCTCTTTTTTCCATGAATCATAAGAGCTAGTGCAAATTCATCAGAAAAGAGGGGAAAAAGAAAATGAGCTTGTGCAACACTTCTCAAACACTGTCAATTGTCTCCCAAGGCAATAAACAAGTCCCATTTCCCCCCTCACTTTCACATGCTGCCATGCCATCAATTACAATTAGTTTTTGATAATCAAAGTTAGAAGTATTATGATGTAGGACACAATTTGAATTATCATAGTACTAATCCAATGTTTTTTTAAGAAGCTAAATTAGTCCACCTAAATTGACATCGGAGAGATTCGAACCTAATACTTCGAGGAGGAGCATACTCCTAAGTCTCAAGCCAATGTTAACTAGCTTCTCTTTGTTATTATAGATTGTTTTAGAAAAAACTAAACATCTCATTTTATAAATCGTTCTATAATTTGAATTAATGAAATAGTAATTATTTTTCATACTATACTTTTTATTTTCAATTCTTAACTGATTCAAAAAAAATCAATTCCTAATTACGAATACACATTTTTTTATAAGGTATATACTATTAATTATATTGATTAATTCATATGCTAAAACCTTAAACTATTTATACACAAGTACGAATACTTTTTCATTTAAATTCAATTTTTATTTTCTGAACCAGTGCTTACAGCATTCATATATAATAATATACTATATTTTTTTGAAAGGATAATAATATTACTATACAAAAG
>Ga0099826_10003180_pt1 | contig 11042 bp, 9 predicted proteins | sample Mtrugardesep15_FD_76830 | JGI IMG/M metagenome (GOLD analysis project Ga0099826, IMG submission 76830) | Root nodule microbial communities of legume samples collected from California, USA - M. trunc garden sep15 | ecosystem: Host-associated > Plants > Roots > Nodule | place: USA: California...
ATGCATTTACTTGATATTGTTGAATGTTCCTACTGCCATCTGAATTTACAGCAAGGTAAAAGTAGACACCAAATTAAGGTCACAAACCAGCAGCAAAGCAGTGCTTAATCAGGTCATTGAGTCTGAGATCAGCACTGCTTTGATACTGTGGTTAAACAGAGTTTGAGATAAATTTTATGTGTGGCTGCTTGTTTGATCTCTTATTTATAGCTTGATTACAATAACAATCGATCAATTGAGTAATCAAGAGGTTATTTATGCATGTGGTCTTGTTTCATAAAGGACACTGGGATCGTGAAACTAGAGTAGTGCTTAATTAGGTCATTGAGTCTGAGATCAGTACTGCTTTGATACTGTGGTTAAACAGAGTTTGAGATAAATTTTATGTGTGGCTGCGTGTTTGATCTCTTATTTATAGCTTGATTACAATAACAATCAATCAATTGAGTAATCAAGAAGTTATTTTATGCATGCGGTCTTGTTCCATAAAGGACACTGGGATCGTGAAACTCGATTACTGCATTATACCTGAAGTTGTAGTCACTTGTAAATGTCTCTTTTATATTACAATTATGTGTGTGATTTTGCAGGTTACATGCAACTCAAAGTCCTCATTTCTTGCTGCAGCAGACGATAGCGGCGAGGTGAAGGTATGTCTCGTATTTATTATTGTTGTGCGTTGTAATTTTCTCTTGTGTAATACTAATACCACATTTATCGACTTATATGAATATATCTTTTTTCCACTTATAACGTGTAAGAGATCTAAAAGCCATTCATGAATTTACTCCTCATACCATAGCTTAGTTTTGAGATAATTAGTTGAGCCTTCATTGGGTACCGGAGTTTATGTAACCAATGCCATGAGTTCAATCTAAAATGAAGTCAAATTGCATATCAGGTATAATGAGTTTGTTTATTGTTCACACTTCAAGTTGGCTTCAACAATTCAACCCAGAGGGCTCTTGCATGGGGTGAGCGGGTTAGAGTTGGATGAAAAATGATATTTGTACAACCATTTTGCAACAACTTTTGGACAACTTTCTCTCTCATACTCACACTGTGTTATCACTCTCTCTCTGACTTTCTCTCTTTATTGTTATTGACCAATAGGAAGAGAGAAAAAGAAGGTTGTCACAAAAGTTGTCGCAAAATGGTTGTGCAAATATCATACGATAGAAATTAGAAATAGGTAGTCATTTCTAATTAGAAATAGATAGTTGTCACAAAAGTTACACAAAATGGGAACTTGACCAGAATAACAAGAAAAATATGATAGAAATTAGAAATAGGTAGTTATTTCCTATCTGATATGATATCTAAGTAACATTATGATCAGTAGAGTTTCTGATGTTCGAAATAGGAAAAAAATTCTGTCAACTCGGTAAAAGAATATGGAGATTGTAGTTTGTCAGTGCTGGTCTTACCCTCCAATCCTCTCACTCATTTCTTTCCCTGTGTTTTCGTCCTTCCTCCTCTTTCTAACAGACTATGTCTTTCCTCTGCTATGCTGCCACATGTGCAGGTGGTTGCATGAAGTTAGTGTTTCTTCTGCTCATGTGTATGTCCTTCATTTGCTCTATTTCATATTTTTATTGTCCATCTTGCCATCTTGGTAATAGTAGGTATGCTAACATAAGACCATTCACGGGCCTTCTCCTAGTGCATTAAGCTTTTGGGGTAAATGGTCCTTGATATCATGCTCAGATATATTTAATCTCCTTTGGCCACCATAAATCTTTTGGATACATCTTGTTATTTGCTATCGACGAAGAGCCTTGATGTAAAGGTTGGAGTTGTTGCAATGAGATTAGATAGTCACAGGTTCAAGTTGTGAAACCAGTCTCTGACAAATGGCAAGAATATCTATAATAGACTTACAATGGGCACAACTCTTCTCTAGGCCCTACTATGGCTAGAGATTTGTAGCACTAGGTTGCTCTTTTTATCTTGTTATTTCCTACGATGACATCAAACTAAAAGCTCTAACTATTGATCTTTTCTCAAAATAACCATATAAGTGTGCGCGATATTGTAAAGAGATTCTCAGTTTCCTGTTAATGCTAATCTATTCTCTCATAAGAAACCATATTTGCATTGTATTCTAAAAGAATCAAAACATGCCACAAAACATGGTAACATACAGTTTTTTATATATTATTTATATTTTTTTCTTTCTGTACCGTGGTTTATTTTTTATGCACTTTTCCTTTACTTGTTTCTTTTAATTTCAGAAAACCTGAGTTATTGTTGCTTTCTTCATTTTTATTTTCTTCATAATTATTGACTGTAATTTCTTGACAGATAATTGACATCAGGCAGCACTGCCTTTACAAAACATTACGAGCCGAAACTGGTCATACAAGTGTATCCTTATTTGCTTTTTAGCTATTCTTTACTACATGGCTGCCAATTCATTAAATCACGAGTTTTATTTCAACCCACTAATATTTCATCTTTCCACGTGCGATTTTTTCTCCTATTGTTTTGTTAATCTAAAGTTAACGAGTAATTTTATGTCTTAATATTGTTCATTTCACCTTGACCTTGTATTGTAGATATGTAGCACTGTGGAATTCCTTCCTTGGAGATCTTGGGAAGGTAGTCAAACAAAGTTTTGCTTATTTTTCCCAGATAAATATCTCTCTCCCCCTCCTACCCCTCATAGTAAAATTTATGGTTTCCAATGAAAATAAGATATGACTGTCATGTTTGAAATATACTTTTGTAAGTTGTTGCAGTTTTTCTGTGATTTATAGTACATTTTAAGAAAAAAAATTCATTCAAAATATTTAAATGAAGAAAGAAACTGACATGGATGTTACAACATTTTCTTCTTGAGTTGGTATTGTTCTAACTCTGATTTATAGAGGTTTTCTATATTTAAACAGAAGCAGTCACACAGAAATTGATATATCCATAATCCATTTCACAATCATTGATTGTAGCAAACTGACTATAACTCCTGGCTGTTATTGCTTCTGTCATTGTCACCTCGCTGATAATCAGACTATAGTGCCAATGTAGTATACACAAAGCAAAGTATTATTGCTTCTGTCGTTGTCACCGATAATCAGATTATCGTGCCAATGTAGAACACACAAAACAAAGTACTTTAACTCCTGAGTTAGGTTGCTGTGATTTTCTAGTTTCTACAAGTGCTCATATTGCAGTTTTATGTGCAGACCTGGTAGGCCCGTTTATTTAATCAAATGTCACTTGTAGACTTTTTAGGGTTGATTTCAATTCCCTTTGCAAATGTTATGATGTTCTAATTTGCACCGTTGTGTCACCTTAAATAACCTAGTTTGTGTGCTTAAAAACTGTATAATGCACATGCATAAACAAGAGACGTGAGCCGCTCACGGTTAAAAGTTATAAATAGTATATAGGAAAGTTCTAACAAAAATACATCAAAGATATTTAGGAAAGTGCTAACAAATATTACATACAGACTTAATAGTTGAGTTGGATATATTAATCAAAAGACTTTCTGTGCACATAGGTTTTTATTTATAATTAAATTTCACAAAACTTTTTGGTCTTAGGTTTATGCTAGTCTTCTAGAAACTTGTGTTCATTATGTATAGAATGTTGACTCCTATGTTTGTTTTTTCCCAGTAATTAGTGGAGGTCTTGATTCAACGCTTGTGCTGTGGGAATTCTCCAAAGCGCGCCCCTACAAAGTACTTAATTTTGGTATATTTTTCTATAAATGTCTGTCTTTATTAATATACTTCTGAATGAGACAACTACAATTATCTAAATAATAGCCTTCATTTGTTTTTGTATCTTGATTTTTGCAATAATACAGTTGTTCACATCTCTACTTATTTTGTTGTTCGCAAGTAGCAAAAGAAAACTTTTTAGTATGATAATTGTTTTAGATCCTTGTGAAGGCTTTTGCAACCAGTTATCCTTCACCATGATTCTAGAAGAGATAGGTTAGAAAGCTTAGACTGGTTAAAAATATTACCAATACAATTAAAACACAAAAATGCCAGTTTATGACTAGTGACTTGGTATGCAAGTTACATGCAGTTAGCAGGCAGGTCTTTGAAAAAAACAAATGTAGTTGTTATTAAAATTGGAGTTTTGGATATACGTAGACATGCGGCTTGCATGCATGTTCTTTGTTAATAACTGTACTTGCGGCTGATACTTAATGCAATGTAAATTAATGATCTTTTTGCTAATTTTGTTTTCAAAGTTGAATTTTACATTTTTTTATGGTGGTGTTTTCTTTTCTTTGTTTGGATGCATTTATACATGAGGCATATGCGCATGTACTTTGATAATAACTGAACTTTCGGCCGGTGCATGATATAATGTAAATTAGTGATCCTTTTTTAATTTGGTTTTTATAGTTGAATTCTACATTTTATTGGTCGGCTTTTTCTTTTCATTGCTTACGAACAGATGCATACACTTAAGACTGATAATAGTAATATATATGCAGTAAAAATAAGTGAGCGGCAACGAATGTGAAAAGAAAGCTACCCAGTTTGCTAATGCTATCCTTTCTTCACTGCAGGTAATGTGAGTAATAGCGGTGCTGGGCAATGTTTCAATCCTTCCTTGATTCATGCAATAGCTGTCCCCGAAATCGATATGGTAGATAAATTAGGCAAGATATGTGCTGTTGCAGGGGGTGATGTTATCAATATGATTGATATTGAATCAGAAATCGCTGCTGTAAGGTCAAAAAGCTCTTCGAATACAAGAAAAGGATCACAATCAAGATTAAAAGGTGGTAGTTCGTCTAGCAATACAGATGCAGATGATAATGTAAAAAAGAGATTGCAGTTTGATTACACTATAGGTGGTCATACTTCAGCTGTTTCTAGCCTGTGAGTTCAATTGATCTCTAATTTATTTAGTAACTGTTAGACTAATTTCAACTTGGCTCCTAACTTGATATGTGTGACACAGGACATTTTCGATGTTTGGAGAAAGAGGGCAATTCTTAATATCTGGGGGAAACGATAAGTTGGTGAAGGTGTGGAATTGGTCTAGATATACTGATGCTGGGTCAAGTGACGGCAACAATGATATCCTACATTTGAACATTGGTGTACCCCAAAAGGTGAGTTTTGTACATTTCATTGGAACTTTTGTTTGCTAGTAACTTGTTCTTCTTGTGTCAAATTTGTCTATTCCATGATCATTTATACATTTTTTTCTTCAGGTCAATTGGCTATGTACCACCTCAGCTGATACAGACAACCTTGTTGTGTGCGACACATCTAAAACCGTAAAGGTCTATTCTTTAACATAATTTCAAGCTGAGAGTAATCAAAACGTTTTTATTTTGCACTTGAGAGATCATGCTCAACAACTTAAAAGCACATGGGGTTTTAGTCTAGATATACCTGCTTAAATTAAAGAACATTAGTCAATTAGTATTGTTATTATTATTTTTTTATTTTTTTATTAATGTAGCACCACAATTTTGAAGGTTTTATGTGTGTTTTGATGCACCATGAAACGATTTTAATGTTATATGTAGGTTTTTCATGAATTTGATTGATGTTTTTAATAGATAATTTGGTAGATTGAATAATTGAATGGTGTTCTTTAATTTAAGGGATTGAATTACCATATTGCAAATTAAAGAAATTAAACTGTCTTGACTTTTACAATTTTGAAGTTCAAAATGCTGGTGAAATGTGTTATTTGTGAGGCTTTCCCAAGGGGTATTAAGTGGTCATCCCCCTCGAATCAAGCCGTTTTTTTTCCAGCCGATATCCCACCGGAACTTTCGTCAACAGTTTTTTTCCCCCCACAAGTTTTGAGCTCTACGGTGGAGGAGAATTTCCCTTCGTATGGAAGTATAATGAGATGTACTGACATCGTTGGTTGTTCAAGATCAAGAACTTGTAATTGCTTAGAGTAGGGTGTTTTGTCTTTCATCGTGTATTTAGTGATTTAGTGCTGTCAGTTGTCACAACAGTTTAGTACCTCTAACCAACAATTGTTTGATCCTCTAGCATATACCTCAAGTTGTTGTTGTTTTTTGTTTTTTGAAAGAATACCTCAAATTGTTCTGTAAGCTAAATATGCATATTTTGATGAGCGTGTAACGTTTGCCCATATGCATTGTTTGGAGGTTGCGTGCTATCTATCAAGATCATAATATAGTATCAGCTAATCTAATTTTTTATAATCTTTTAGAAAATGTAAATTATATATAATTTTTGAAATCAGAAAGATATACCACGTGCAATGAAGCCTTCATTATGGAGAATTTCCCACAATAAATTAAATCATTGTTCATTTCATCATCAGAAAAAATTGACGTTGCTTCTCAACTCTCTGTCTCTCTCAGCTGGTGCCTTTATGTGTCACTTGAAACCATGACACTAACAACTCAACCTCAAAAAATAACTCCCCACCACTTTATACAGTACTAAAAAAATTGCAATATGAAACCCCTCAAACATATTTTCATATAAATGCTACATGAGCATAGATTGAGAATCAAATAGTCAGAGGGATATATTGCTGAACCAAAAATGATGCCTGGTGCTCCCCTCTGCAACATTTGTGGGGAACAACTAGTTCTTAGTGAGCACGGGGAATTGTTTGTGGCTTGTCATGAGTGTAGTTACCCAATTTGTAAGGCCTGTTTTGAACATGAAATCAATGAGGGACATAAGGTCTGTCTTAAGTGTGGCACTCCCTATGAAGGTAATCTTTTGATGTGTACATTATATTTCAAAGCAACGTTTATTATTGTGTCTATTTATTTATTTATATACGTGGGTTTGTAACTCTTTCTATACTCCTCATTTCAGTCTACATGTTATGGTTATTTGTTTATGAATGAAATGATAGTTTTTGTTCTTTCTTTTTATAATACAATTGTTTTTTATGATTTTTAAAAAACCAATATTTATATGTTAATTATTAATATTTGTTGGGGATTAAAATGAAACCCGAGACCACATCAGCAAATTCCAGAGGGTATTGTACTACCGTTCTCGTATGGGGTCCCAACAGAATCAATTTGTCAATAATTAAAAAAAAATATCGCCGTTGCCGGGGATCGAACCCGGGTCACCCGCGTGACAGGCGGGAATACTTACCACTATACTACAACGACTCAATTGTGATAAGTAACATATTTTATCATACAAATCCCTGCGATTGTTTACTCACATTTCAATCTTATGCGTTTCGCGCTCTCACATTGCACGATAATTTAATCATGTTGAAATCGAAAATCTAAACTCTGCGAAAAATGGTGGCGAAGCAAAAGTTTGTTACTCTGTTCAATTGATTTACTCATTGTGTTCAAGAACTGTATATTTGTGTAGGGAGAACAAGTGATGATAATGTTGATGATGACATCGTGGTTCATGAAAATTCATCCACAGTGCCTTCCCAGATCAATAACTCTGAGGTAATGTGAATTATAGGAATTTTGAGGGAAATGAGAAATGTGGAGTTAGGCAATGTTTGGATTAATAACAACTTAATTTGCAACTTATAGCTTAAACACTTATGAATAAACTTTTTCTATTACACATGATAAAATAAAATAAAGTAATTATTTGTTTTTGTATAAGTTATACGTTGTTTTCATAAGCTATCTTGGAGAATTTATGGAAATAAGCAGAAAACAGCTTAACGACATGTCATAAGTTGTTTATTTAAGTTTTCTCAAACAATCTCACAAGTGCTTTTGTCAGTAGATAAGATAAAATAAGACAATCCAAACAGGCTCTATGTTTATTATTTTGGAATATTGTTAACTTGTTGGAATATATAGTGACAGCCACATCTCGAATTTTGTAGGATGCTGGAGGACTTCATGCTAGACATATCAGTACAGTGTCCTCACTTGATATTGGTAAACGAGAGAGACTCAAGATCATATATTTTGGTAAAATTTATTTAGAAATAATCTTTGATCGTAACAATATGGTTTTTCTTGTAGAAGAAGTAAATGAAGAATCTGGAAATTCAAAATGGAAAAATAGAATGAAAGGCTGGAAAGGGAAAGGGAAAGCGAAGGGGAAGGATAAAAAGAACAAGAATAAAAAGGATGCACCTACGGCTGAAAATGAGGCTGCCGTTCCACCGGAGCAGCAAATGGAAGAAATTCGGTAAGTTCATTGAGAAATAAAATAGAGTTCCTCAAATGGACAATATATTGTGTATTACAACAGTAGTTTTAATAAGTTGACGAAAATTTTCAGACCTTAATTAGGTTAGCATTAAGAGAAGCTACATGATAGATATACCCCTTGCGTGCAGCTCAAGTAGTAAATCGAGGCACGGTTGGAATCAGACATATCAGTAATTTACAAAATCTGTGACCATTCTTACATACTTATAAGCTGGAATCAGAATAATAACAATTTATTCTCCCACTAAGAGATGAAAAAGCAGTCCAGAGATTTTCTTTTTCACAAATGCAATTGTCTGAAGCTGATGGATAGAAAAAGATCACTTTAACCTTTAGTCTTTATGAGTGCCAAAAATGAACTTTTACTATTTATTTTATGACCATCTTCCATAGTATAGAGAATTGCAAACAGAAGTTCCTGAAATAGTGAAATGTTAATTTTTTTATCTACTTGCACATATTAATAATTAGTAGTTCATCAAATTGTTTTAAGCCATCAGGTTGCACCTGAAAGACTGTCAATTTTATTCGGAATATGTAGTTCATCAAATGCTTATTGGTTCTGAATCTGTAAAAAACAACATATATTCATTCTATAATTTGCATGATCTGCTTTGCAGGTCCACAGAGGCTACTGCTCTGCCACTTTCAGTACTTATGCCAATAGTAAAATCCAAACTCGCACCATACAGAACTGTGATAATTGTGCGGCTAGTAATCTTGGGTCTTTTCTTCCATTATCGAGTTACAAATCCTGTTCAAAGTGCTTTTCCTCTGTGGTTGACATCTATCATATGTGAGATTTGGTTTGCATTTTCCTGGGTGTTGGATCAGTTCCCTAAATGGTCTCCAGTTAATCGACACACTTATATTGAGAACCTCTCTGCAAGGTAAGCACACAAGTTTTAAAATATTTGGATCCTTATGCCTTGTTCATTAAGCATGATTTGAACACAATATATTGTATAATAAGTATGTTTTAGTTTCTGTTTCTTATTTATCATTTGAGAATTGTGAAAAGTAATCTATAAAAATGAAATAACGATGGTATACTACATAAGTGTTTCACATTGATCTTTGTGAATGTAAAATTGTTTACCACTATACAGTAACACGAGTATGAGTAAATAGTTTAACACTGACACAACCTTGTGTTTCACGTTGATCTTTGTGAATGTAAAATTGTTTACCACTATCCAATAACGTGAGCATGAGTAAATTTTTTAACACTGACACAACCTTGTGTTAACAAAATTTACCTGACAAGTCAAACACTTTCCCTAATATTGCAACATATCATTAGAAGTTAATTGAAGTTTTACTTTGAATTGAAAGTAATCTCATACAGTAAAGTAATATTTAAAATGAATGTCAGTTTATACTGAAGATGTGATTCGGATTTTGATGCTCACTTCTATATTTATGCCATGACAGGTTTGAAAGAGAGGGTGAACCCTCTGGACTTGCTTCTGTTGATTTTTTTGTCAGTACAGTCGATCCTTTGAAAGAACCACCACTGATTACAGCTAATACAGTGCTTTCTATCCTTGCGGTTGACTATCCAGTAGATAAAGTATCTTGTTATGTGTCAGATGATGGAGCAGCAATGCTCACATTTGAATCTCTTGTGGAGACAGCTGAATTTGCAAAGAAGTGGGTGCCATTTTGCAAAAAGTTTTCAATTGAACCTAGAGCACCTGAGTATTACTTCTCACAAAAAATTGATTACCTTAAAGATAAAGTGCAACCTTCTTTTGTAAAAGAACGTAGAGCAATGAAGGTAATAAACATGTGAAGCTTCCTCTTTTCATTTGTAACTTAACTAATTGGTTGACCAAACTGAAGTAATTATTAGTTTTTCATGAATTGAGTATCTTAGTGAAACATCTCTGTTATTACCTTTCAATTATGTCAGAGAGAATATGAAGAGTATAAAGTACGAGTTAATGCTATGGTAGCTAAGGCCCAGAAAACACCAGAAGAAGGATGGACGATGCAAGATGGAACACCTTGGCCTGGAAATAACTCACGTGATCACCCTGGAATGATTCAGGTATGTCCATTATTTCCGTATGCAATCAATTCTCAACTAAATTGTTGATCATGATAGGCATAAAGAATGTATAAATTACTTTGAGTGGTTTTGTACCAAAGATTAAAATTAGATGGAAAACTTTTATGCTCACAAGATTGATTGATTGGTATTACTCAACTATTGTCACATTTACACACTTCTCATAAACGGCCTCATTCTTTGCAAAGTCTGAGTTTTCAAGCAAAATATCTTTCAGGTTTTCCTCGGACATAGTGGTGCTCGTGATATCGAAGGAAATGAACTTCCTAGGCTAGTTTATGTTTCTAGAGAGAAAAGACCAGGATACCAACACCACAAGAAAGCAGGTGCTGAAAATGCACTGGTATGTATAGATACCTCAATAATGTTTCATCTAAGGTCATTATGATTTTATAATGCTTGATGTTTGTATGGATTTATCCAGGTGAGGGTGTCTGCAGTTCTCACAAATGCTCCCTTCATCCTCAATCTTGATTGTGATCATTATGTTAACAACAGCAAGGCTGTTCGAGAAGCAATGTGTTTTCTCATGGATCCAGAAGTTGGTAGAGATGTTTGTTATGTACAATTCCCCCAAAGATTTGATGGTATTGATCGCAGTGATCGATATGCCAACCGCAATACAGTTTTCTTTGATGTAAGTTTATGGCAAAGCATCATTTTCTTATGTGACAAAATTCATCTCATCAAACAAGTATTTTGCAGAAATGCTCTTCCTAGTTACAAGACAAAGAAACTTTTCTTTTCTGTAGTTTGTGATCAAGAGTCCAATTCTATTGCATTTCATATGTTTCTATGCCAAATTATCTCATTGTAAGCAATACTAATTCAGTG
>Ga0099826_10003182_pt1 | contig 11037 bp, 9 predicted proteins | sample Mtrugardesep15_FD_76830 | JGI IMG/M metagenome (GOLD analysis project Ga0099826, IMG submission 76830) | Root nodule microbial communities of legume samples collected from California, USA - M. trunc garden sep15 | ecosystem: Host-associated > Plants > Roots > Nodule | place: USA: California...
ATCCCTGTTACTCCTTCCCATGATTTCACAAAATGCCAATAACTTGTTGGTTGCTTTCCAAAAAATGGTTCCATGAGCTTGTACTTTTCACTATTTGCATGAAGAAGGCGAGGAAAGTCGCAAGTAAGATGATAAATAGCATGTATACCAACTCCAATTGCTACTGCCACAGCAATCACCTGCAACAGACACTCATCATTTCATGATTATCAAATCGAGATTCAATTCTTGAGTCAGGAGATATTTTTCCAAATCAAGAATCAAATCTTAAGATGCATTGCCTATAAAAATACGCCGTTTTTAAGTAAAAAAATAAGTGAAATAACAAAATTGTAAGCTGATATATCATATATGAACCTTAAAATAATTCAAGATTCAAGTTATAATTAGAAATTAAATGAGAAAAGAAAAGAAAAGTGGTTGGTTGCACTAAGTTTAGGTAGTAATTCATTAGAAAGAATTGGGATGCAATATGAGATTCATGTCCAAATAGATACGCCCTAAGATTCGTATCGATTAGGTTCAATTTAGTATCAAATTGAGATTTGGCTCTGATGTATTGTAAGATAGTGATAACCATGCACCAGTTGCTACTATAAATTTTTTTAGAAAAGTTTTCTAATATTGTCACTCACAAATGAAGAACGGTTTGTAAAATTTACCTTGTGGAAGTTGAGGTTATCATCAAAAGGAACAACAATGCCTAGTTTGGTCTTGTTCCTAAGCCATGTGATGGTGTTTCGACAAACAGGTAACAAGATAATAGCCATGTTCAATTTGAGTGTCTCAGCTGCACCTTTAGCCATGCACACACAATGTCCCATTACTTCATAAGCAGCTTTTCTTCTGTACTGCATGAATTTGTAGGCAAATAGACCACACATAACACCAATCCATAGTACCAAAATCCAAGTTCTTTGCCAATTGTCCTGCAGAAAGTAAATGGCATCTCTATACCTCTTCCTAACAGGATTGTATTCATATGAACCCTTAAGCTTTATGCTTAGCATTTGGCTCAGGTACTTACTATCTCCTCGTGTAGAATGAGTTGGTCCATGCAACAAGAGTATCTCTAGGTCATTTACCTGTATTCCAAACAATAATCACCAAATGGCCAAAAAAATATGGCTAAAATTAGAAGCTAGATTAATAAGAGACAGAGACCAGAGATAAACGATCGATACAGAGATTAGTTTAATGAAAAACAATTGAATTTATTAAAAAACGAGAGTAGTAGACAGCTAACAATACTTCTATTAGCAACACAACTTTAATGTTGGAGATCATCAAGAGTTCACTACAAATATCGAGGTTGAATCAATAGAGAAATGAGGAATTAAATTATAATGTGAGACGCAACATTTCTACATGTCATGTAAAGATGCTCTAATTGCAGGAAAAAAAGTATTATATAAGGAATAATAAATAATACATGCCAAGATCCTTTCAAAAATCTGCACAGAGTGACCAAATAACAGGCTTATAAGATGATCTTATAAGTAATAATTACCATGATAAATCCTGTATCATCAGGGTCTAGTTCTTCCATGATCAAAGCAGCATATTCCTCTGCCTGCTTCTGTATGTTTGAGAGTTTGTTTGTAGTGGCACTAAGGCAAATAATCTGAAAAGTGAAAACATAATTAAACATCAAGAATAATCCAATTCTGATGGTGACAAAATTACATACTGGAAAAAAAAATATAGTGTTATCAATTGATGAATCTAAAAAGTTAAATTTTAGGTAGCAAAAAGCCAAAAACTTCACAATTTATGATTCCATACCTCTTTAATTTCTTCCTCAATGATTCTGCCATCTGCATCTTTATCAACCCTACATTCCAAATTAATACACTTCAGCATTTAATGCCTAACCTTTTTTGTTTGGATTTTCATAAGAAAGGAAAAAGCAAAGACTTACATGTCAAAGAATGTTCTGAGCCTAGAATCAAAACTATTGTCAGATATCTGGTCCCAGAAATCCTTCAATTGTGCCTTATTAATTGAATCTCCATGAATATTCCTCCTCCTAGACATAGCATCAAATAGCTCACCTGCAAATGCCTCAGACTCCTTGTTCATCCCTACATAAAAAACATCCATACTTACGGTAATTCAACAAACACCTCTAAAACACAGACACACAAACACGACACTGACACATCAACATCAATAATAATTCAAAACATGAGTTAGTTGAAAGTAATCATATGTGTCAGTGTTTTGCCGATGTCAGACACTTGTGTCAGATACCAGACACGCCTTTGATCAGAAGTATTCCGCAATACCTATGCATTTGGCAAAGAGAGAGCGATGAAGCAAACCATCATGAGTGGAAAGAATATCAAACTGCTTTTCAACCTCAAACCATCCAACATCAGGTTTCTTATTAATAAACTTGAGTCCTCTAAGAGCATGAGAAGCTGCAGACTTAGTCCTATCATAAACTTTATGAGGTCCAACTTGTTTCGAAAAAGACGTTAATTTCTTCAACTCCTGAGAAACATGTTTCATACGAATCGAAGCAGTTCTAACAAACGAAGCACCAAAAGATCTTTTCTTCTCCATTCCTTTACCAAGCAAAACATGTTTCTCATCTTCACCATCACCATGATGATTGTTTCCAGGAACAGTTTTAACACTGTGTAAAGCAACAGAGTCACCTTGAATATCCATAGTAACTTCAACGTAATCTTGTTCTGCTTTTTCTTCATCATGTTCTTGATCTATGGCAGAACTTGAATTTGAAACGTTTAACTTTGCACTTCTTCTTCCTACCCTTTTGTTCAAAGGTCCACTGAAGGAACCATTGTGAAGAGCAATGAGTTCTACATCAGAGTCACGATGATTGTGGATTTCTGTGGAAATTCCTGCAACTTCGTCGCTTCCCATTGTCTATCTACGTTACACACAATGTGTTTCTCTCTCTTCAAACTTCAAAGTAACCGCATTATATTATAAGCTGTTTTTTATGTTGCATTTTATCAATTGATCCAAGATATATTTTTTGTTTTTTTATAAGTTATAATAAAAAATGGTTGTTAAAATAATATATCTTAACTTTTTAGGGGGCAAATTACTTTTCCTAGCTTAACTTAACTTTTGGAGTTGCAAGCTGGTTTTATAGTTTCTTTTTGTCAATTTGGTCATTTAATTAAATAAAGTATATAGAGTTCATCCTTTCCATTACTATGATGTAACCTTTGACATATGTGATGCATATATCAATGCTCTATATTTATATGATTTTTGAGTTTTATATTATTTTTCCTCTCTTTCAATTCTATTTCTTTCTTTCCAGCTCCGACATTCACACTCGTGTTCGTGGGATATCTTGTCAAAATATGTGTGTTTAAATAACACAATTTTAAGTTTTGTGTTTTTTTCTTTGGATAAAAGACTAAAGCAGCGCAAATGCATCAAATGTGAATTTTAACATTCAATGTGATTTTTTTGTAAAAAAGAAAAAACATTCAATGTGATTTTATAAAGATGGGTTATATCAAACTCAAATTTTAAAATAATATTGAACCACATGCTATTGGATCACAATTATAGATCACGCCTCAGAAATCCTCGTTATGATGATATGGTTTAAGAATCTCACGTTAGATGAAAATGAAAATGTGCTTATATATATATATATAATAGATAGTCCTCACCTTACAAATAAAATTTGTAAATTTTGAGTTGGCTCGACCCAAATTCTAACAAGTAATAACTTTATCAAAAGAAAAATATTGCAAAGTAATTGCCTTTTTACTTTTTTTAATCAAATTCTGTTTATAAATTAATACCATGTTAATCAATATTATCAACCCATTTGAGTTGATTAGAGACCTTAGTCCTCAAAGTCTCAAGCTTAATTCTTCTTGATGTTAATTTGGGTTAGATAATTTAACTTCTTAAAGAATGTTAATCATTATCAAGTTTATTATATTTCATTGTACTTTTATAACAATGACTAACATCTTTTTGACTAAAAAGCCTCAAAAGAACTAGAAACCACATTGAAAGGTTACAATTAAAGTGCTAGTAAAAATCAGAAATAAACAAATTAAAAATCCGAAATATGACAAAAAATACGATCCTGACCATCTAAAGACAGACCAAAGAATATGTCTGAACCTCCCAAAACACATACCAAAAAACTAATTTGTCTGAGCCTGTTCTTTTTAAAAAAATACTCTGCACCATAGAATAACATAGGTGAGAAGAAGGACACTCATTTGTAACAATGACTAACATCTGATAGTTCATATAAATAATTTTGAAATATTGTTACACTTTTTATTTAATTAGATTTTTTTTTATTCTCTACGTTAAAGACTAAAATGATACTTAAAATGAGATGAAAAAAAAAGTAATAATCAAATTTTAAATATTTAGTTCTTCACATTATTAAAGTTAATAGATAAAGTATAAGTATACTTCACAAAAAAATAGTTAATATGATTTAGATGAAATTAAATTAATGAATCAAACATGACAAAACATTTGAAGTGATCTCATTCAATGAAAGAGAAGTAATTTTTGTTGACTAAAATATCAGCACATTGATCAAATTCACGGTAAATATGCATGATAAACTAAGAATATGTTTTCATGGGCCTACAAAAGAGTATATGTTTTCCATGCAGGTAGTTGGAGTAGAGTAGAGATATAATTTATTGAAGAAGATCAAAGAAAAATTCATTTTTTGCGGTGTTTGACATGTCCATGTCAACGTTGATTTTGGAACCCATCTCAAATTTCACGATAATATATAAATAAATACTAACAAATTTTTGATAATAGAACTAAAAATTAAAAAAGAATGAAGAGAGTAATTTTTCTTTTTGCCAACTATATATGATTAAGGTCTTTAAACTCTCTATAGTCAAACTAAAATCACCATCAAATGTGAACCAATTCCAAACCATACATAGAAACGTTGTGCTCTTTTTCTTGCATTGTTGTATGTATGCAACTATGCCGTGAATCATTGTTAGATTTATGAGAACTTTCACACAGCCAGCTACTCCATCTCAACTGAATTTGCCTTTCTCACACTCTCGATTGATTTGCTTTGACTAAAAAATAGAAGAAAACAATACAAAAACTTTTTTCTTTTTGATGATATACAAAAGAGACTAACTTAGCCCATCATTAGATTTTAATAAAATCATATATTGAGACTTGAAAAAATGAAGAGGAAGAGAATACTCCATCCTCTCAAAATTGTTGGTGAAACAAAATAGGAGTAATGACTGAATATCCGGCACAAATTAAGGGAAAGGACCGGTATTATTCCACCTCACGTGTTAAATGAAATGGCTTCTTCTTTTGCATTTTTTTCATTGACTTTTGTTGAGCACTTTGCTGACCCTAATGAAGCATGTGGGAAAAACAACTGAGCAAAATAAGAATTTAGTTGCTCCATGATGATTGCATTCGAACGTGTGATAATGCCATAATGAGGTGGGGTTATTTGCCACCATACCAACCAAACCACCCAATCATGCATTAGTTGATAAGATAACGGAAATATTCTTCTAATTCAATCCTTTTTTATTCCAAAGCACTGAAAGAGAAGGAATTAGTATTCAGTTAAGTTTGCAAAATAATCATCATTGATTTTCTTTTTGCAAAGATAACTAATTTTTCCAACACATAGAGTACCATCTTCAACCGACTATTTATCTTAGACGTTGAAGACATTTAGTTATTTTGGATTTTCTTTCTTTCTTTAGTTATATTTGGATATAACAATAAGTTAATTATCTAAATGATTAATTCATTTAGTTATTTGTAAAATTGCAATATCATATAAGAAAATAAAAACATTAATTTATTATATATTTGAACCAATTTTGATATAAATTACTCATTAACCAAAAATTAAACAACACACACTCACACACACAGACGCACACGCGCTCGTGCGCAAACACATGTCTGTATTTTCTTATAAATGCAGTAGCAAATGGTGGAGCATTGATGATATGTTATTAAAAAAATTTATACTTATGAGTTATTGTTTCCGAAAGACAAAGAATCAAAACCTTAAATAATTTTGACTTTTCATTTTTATCAGAAAATACTTATTTTCTTGTTGGAATTATAGAATTGTAATAGAACATAAATACATGTTGATAAAAACAATCAAATATTGCTACTCCCCCGTCTCACAATAATAGTATCTTTAATATTTTTTATTTTTTCAATAATTGTCACTTTAGAATACCAATGCAACATTTTTTTTTTCCATTATTATCCTTATTTATTAAATTTCATCCAACTTAACTATTCCACTAACTATAATTAATAAGAGCATTTTAATAAATGATATTAAGTTTACTATTGACATCAATACAATCAATCATTTCTTTAATAATCGTGCATAAACCTTAAACGGCTATAATTTAGAGACGGGAGACTACTAATACTATAACTCTTTTAAAGATACACCAATACGACAATAATAAATACTACTAAGAATATTCTTCCATTCCGTTGCAACATAAACATTGATATAAGTTATGATAATTAATAAGCTTTAATTGTGTTCCTTGCATATCTTCCGGCTCCTTCAAAATTAAAGCACAATGATATCTTTAAAATCAAACTAAATTTACAATTGAATCCACTTTGGTTTGATGTCCATTCGTAATTTTTAATTTATATTTCAGCAATACTTACTTGTAAACAATAAGCACTTCAAAACACTAACAAATTTACTATCAAATCATTGCCTCTCAATGATCGCATCTCAAAACACTAACACCAATATTTTGTGTTTGTATTAAAGCACAATGATACAAACACAAAATGACAACGTATAAAATATAGGAAAATGTTAACACGTGCTCTAATAACATTGTTTAAACATATAAAAATAGCAACTTTTATATTGGAAATAGCAACTTATATTATCAAAGTATAATTTCGTTTTATGGGTTCCTTAAACAATGCTCTTAAGATACTTGTTAACAAGACTCAAATTACCTTTTCTCTAGAACTGAACAAAAGAAATGAATTTGTTACAAAAAAAAATCAATGAAGTGTTGGTTCAAAAAAGAATCTTCAAATATTTTTGTGCATAAAAGATATCTTAATCAGATTGTGTGAGGTACCACTTGTATATTTAAAAAATGGAATGAGACATTGACTTTACACAACATTTACTTCAAACAAATGTGCCAAGAAGTGCTATAAGAAAGAGAAAAATTCTCAAAGTACGAAAACAAAGCATGTAAATGAGAACAAATAAGACAGCTTCAATTGACCACCCTAACATCCCTCACCCCAAACCGGCGCTTCCTCTTTTGGTTTACAAACCACACTCCACTTCACCTAATTAATTTTCCTCCCCTTCAACTCTCCCTAAATGAACTCTCTTTGGATTATTACAATCCTACGCCACATCTTTGAAGGCATCTTCAAATAAGACAAGTAAAAAATAGGAATCACGTTTAAAACCGAGTTAAAGAGGACGATTCTACCACCAAGACTAATGAACTTATTTCCCCAATTATTTAATCTACGGGTTAACAAGTCCACAAATGGTTGCCAATTAGTGGCACTACCGGGATTAGCACGCACCGGTAAACTTAGGTATTTGAAAGGAAGACAACTTTCGCTGCAATTCAAAAAATCACAAGCCATAACCATAAACTCGCTCTCCACATTCACCCCGATCAAGCAACTTTTGAGAAAATTTACCTTCAACCCAGATGCCATTTCAAAATCCCTCAACATTGCTTTCAAAGTCCAAATGTTCTTGATCGTTGCCTTACCAAAATAAAGAGTATCATCGACATATTGTAAGTGAGATAACTCCATCCCGTTCTCCCTAAGCTCTTATTTAGTAAGTGTTTAATGTATGTGTGAGTTTATGTATAAATTATTTTACAAGCTCGAAGATGGATTAAGTGCAAATTATGCATAAGTTGAGAACTTTTAAGTGTAGGGCAATTCAATATCTAGTAGAGCTTATAAGATCAAGTTACAAACAATAAGAGTAATCACATTATTGCTATTTTTATGACATACAGTATAATTTTTTTCTTCTTTCTAACAATTAGACAAGTATTCGTATAATAAAATGCCTAATATGCTCTTCGAAACACACCTTAAACTATTAGGATTAATCAACACTATTGTATATGGTCCATAAGTGTAACATGTTATCCACAAAATATTTTCAAACATAAACTTAATGTACAATCTAATTGGACAAACATTATAGTACTCCTTTTTAAAAGTGGAAGACCGTCTTGTCCCGAAGCCCCCTTTTGTCTTCAACAATAATGTCCATCTGTCTAGAAATTCTCCTTGTGGAAATCAAATTTGGTGCTTGTCTTCTGAGAAAATTCCAAAGCTAAGTCGCGAAGTTTTTTAATAGGATCAGGTCTCCCACAGTAAAACACTCCTGCATCACATAAACTTGACTCCTCAGTGACGCACAGACTACATTAACCGCACCATTTCTTCTTTGAACAACATAAAAAACTTTTAACATTCATAATCAAAATGGTATTAGTACAAGGTGTCTCCATGTCAATGTAGATAGATATTGATAAGCATTCACCCATTACAAAGATAATCTTGTATCTCCTATAAGAATTTAGAAGTTGGAAGAGTAACCATTTATGTGACACAATCACACTTGATTTGTATTTTTAAGTTACTACATATAATAAAGAGATGTTAGATTTTTGACGTTAGTCGAAGTTTATGTTTAAAATCACGGGAAATTTCACAAATTACGGTGGAATAATAATAATTTATTGAAGCACTAAATATAGTTTTAAAAAAAAATTAGCGGTAACACACGCGAAACCAAAGAAGCATGAAGAATTATATGGGAACTCACCGATGCGTTTTTGTGGATGATTAAGTGCAATGCGTTTGTAGACGCTGCGCCAATTTGGTCTAGCAAAGTGAGACTTGACGCGTGTTCCAGAAACGATATCCACACCATTTTTAGCATGATTAAGTGATTGAAGCATAGCAATAAGAGCAGATTGAGCATCACCGTCTTCATATACACTAGTCAAGTGACTATGGATCTCAATTACTCCCCTACGGTCTTCTTCCACCACCTCATTCATTACCTCTTTAAACCAATCAAAGAAACCTTGTTTCCCTGCCACCCAATAAAAATAAGCCTTTCTAGTTTTGAAGTTATTTAAACCGGTTTTCTTGTGTTGTGATGATCTTGGTGATTTGCCACCTGTTCCCTCTTCTATGGTGCTCCCTTCCTCCTGTTCTATGGCCTTGGAGTTATTCAAAATGTCCTTTATTATACTTATCATTGGGGTAGCCCCAATTCCCAGGCCAACAAGTAAAACCACCTCGTACTGCTTGTAATCTTGTGCAGGCGCTCCATAAGGACCGTCAATCCGAACTTTAGGGAGAGTACTGCAAGTGCATAGTATAAACAATACAATAATAAAACATCACTTGTTACTCCCTCAGTCCCTTTTTGGGGAAACTACAAAGTGCTTATGAAAAGAAACACAGAGTACATATGTGCATGTTACCTTGGGCTGCTATCTCCTGGCAAGTCTTCAGCTCTTAGGAGTCCATTATTCCCATGGGTCGATTGATGATAACTCTGAAAGAAGCAAATCAATAACCTAGAGTGTATTTGCATAGAAATTTGGATTGAATGTGTTTATGCGAAGAGGGTTGCTATATACAACAAAGGAATTGCAAATCAATCAAAATCTGTTATTTCGGCGGGATAACGGTGATATGGCTGATAAAACCATAAAACCAGAGTCAACATTTGAGATACAATCAAAACAGGGTAATTTCACTTCTGTAAAGATTCACATGCATCAATTCAATACATATAGCATTTTTCATTTGCAAATAACTAATGAATATATTTTTTTGTGATATTTGCATTTGCAACCGAACGCGAATAAAATAAATATTGTAGTAATAGGAATGTGTGTCCAAGATTTTTGTTCAAAAAAGTTCAAAATAAACTTATAAGTGACTGATATACATGTAGTAATGAGTTTCGCCTACCTAAAATGTCCAAATATATATCATTATGATAGCATAAGTTACGCTGCATAACCAACAAAAGTTAAATTGGATACACACCTTTGAGAATTCTTTTATGAGACTTTTGGTCCAGTCACCTGAATCTTTAATGTGAACGCTGAGGTAGTCATCCCCTGGGGCGGAGGTTATAGAAAATGGATGCCTGTGAAAGCATACACAATAGTATTTAACAAAATGCTCGGGGTTCGATTATAATATTTTTAACCTAAGAGATAATCATGGTTCTTCAAATTTACAGTACCATTCAAATGGAGAGACAGCAGCACAATTTACAAACATGTATTGTCCGCTCTTGTATCTAAACCCCTCAGGTTTTGACACATGAAGAGCTAACACATTTCCAGCAGGGTAAACAGCCACCTTCAAATATGACATAAACAATTTGTTCAGACATGCATTTTGAAATAGGAGTATTTTTTTTTGTTCCCTTTTATGCATCTAACTTTTAAATATTAGCCAAAAGGTAAGAGCTAAGTGCTAACATTCAAGAAACTAAGTCCTTTGTTTGTCTAATGAATTAATAATATGATGTAATTTATGTCTATGAGTGAGTTTGAATAATAGTTTTTAAATATTTCATATGTTTTTATGTAGTGAGTAATCTAATATTCAACACTCACCTTTGATATACTAACAGACTTGATACGTGATTTGAGTGCTCTATGCAGTCTTTCCAATGCATAAATGATGATGGGAATTGCCAAATACATCCAAGTCTACCAAAGACATACAATAAAGTTCCTTAAAATGTACAAGAATTAGCTGAGAAATTGGATTAAAAGGGGAAAAAAAGGTTAATTGAAGGAAGGTGCTAACCGTTTTCTTGTACCATTCCTTAGTAAAGTAAAGTTTGAATCCATGCACAATCAAAAGGGCATAAACAAATACAAAGAGATGATGAGAGTACCAAAAGGCATTGAAACCAGTTATATTAATGAGGGGTTGGAGGCAATTGGGTGTCTTGGGTTCTTCGAC
>Ga0099826_10003183_pt1 | contig 11037 bp, 9 predicted proteins | sample Mtrugardesep15_FD_76830 | JGI IMG/M metagenome (GOLD analysis project Ga0099826, IMG submission 76830) | Root nodule microbial communities of legume samples collected from California, USA - M. trunc garden sep15 | ecosystem: Host-associated > Plants > Roots > Nodule | place: USA: California...
ATTTTCAAAACTTTCAGAACTTATTTGCGTAATTTAAAAGTCAGCTAATATGTGGCATACATTAGAGTCCCTTTTAGCACTGATATTTCAAATGCAATGTATTTTTTTACTGAAGGTGTGACAATTCAACAGATTTTACACATGTAAATAATGGGACCTTTCTGAAAGTGGTGGATCCCAGTAGACACCATCGTAGGGTGCGGCAAATCTGGTAGGATCGACAGTGGCATATTTAATCCAAGCGGGGATGCGATCAACCCAAAATCCATCACTATGTTTGAACCTAAACTTCACTCTTGAATTGTGAGGTATAACTGGGTTTCCATCAGCATCGGGGATCTTAATGCTCCATACGCCAAACTGGTCTTTTTCCATGTGATGGTTGGAACCATCCCATCTATTAAAATCCCCAATAATTTGTGCTTCTCTTCATTGAAAAAATTCAAAATCAGAAAGGAAAAGAAAAGATAGTTAAACTGTGACAAATAAAGTTGACTAACTTGTATCCTTTGAGATAACTTACTGAGCAGCAGGTGCCCACTCACGGTACACAATGCCATCTTCTTCTCTGTTAAATCCAAATTTCAAATAACCTAAGATGTGGGAAATAAAATGATACGGATTAAGGAAACATTATAATAAAGATGTTACTAAAATTAATCCAACAAATCAGTAAGGTGTTTTAATAGAAATCAACCCGGTTGACAGACAAATGACTTTGTTTTCAAGAGGCTGATGTGTCCAAACATAATTGATCATGTAATAATATGATTATCCTAAGTTGACTTGTGCATGCCAGATAATGTAATATGATCATCAAACACAGACACGGCCAAGTACTATTTGAGGAATATTTCATCATTATCGTTTTATCATGGACATATAATTTGCAGTTACGGCCAAAACTTTGGCAGTTGTATAATTTAGTATGCAGTTATATATAAGAAATGAAACAATGTCAATTGTCAACAATTATAATTATAATCACCTTTTGCAAATTCCTCAAGACCTCCTTCATAATCTTCAATGAGCTTTTTCTGATCTAGATACTTCTTCAGTCTATATTTGAAGTGATCTTTGAATGGTTTAAGGGATGAATCAACATCCAAGATGCCTATGTTTTCAAAGTCTTCTTCAACCGATGACACTGTTGACTTATCATCTGTCATAACGGCTACACCCTTGAAACCAGAACTGACCTAATTGTGGGAAAACACACTGACACAACTTATTCAGCATATTTACATATACAGACTATCATTTTTCTTTTAAACATGCAACAAATCAGTCAGACTATAGTCAAAATGTTTCATATTATTTTCATTAATTTCCTTCAATCATTTGCTAGAGACGAAATTTGTTTGCAGCAGGGATCGAACCCTGAACCTCCTTCTTAATACTCTTCTAGTGTCTTAACAAAAAACAAAATAAAATAAAATTGAGCCAATGGCATATACAAAAGAAATTAAACATTGTAAGATATACCTTGTGATATATTGATCCTCTTGATCCAAAATCGAACACCTTGCATCCATTTGGATTCTGGTAGCCAAGTGCCGCTTGTACCGGCTTTTGCTTGACAATATGCTGCTTATTTCTTGAGGTCTGCCAAATGAAATGGATGAAAGTAAGTCACTATACAGATCCAAATTATAAGCACCAATGTTTGAGTTTTACTATACGTGTTTGTGGCAAGTAAAATTAAGCTCGGAACCTCTTATAATCTAAAAGAAATTAAAAATTAAAAAAAAAAAATAAAAAAAAAATAAATACTGAAGAAACATTACGTGGTGAGTGGTGGAGGTAATGTAGAAGGAGGAAGAAATGAGAGGATTAAAAGCGAAAGAGGAAACCATCGGAGCTAGGATCAAAGAAGTTCAGGTTGAAGCAGTGTCGTCCATGAATGAGTGTTGGAGAATGGAATGGAAAGTTTAAGAAGCTATTATTTGATTTGATTTGATTTGATCATGTTTTCGTATGAATTAGAATTGTTAATCATAATCGTCATTTTCAATGCTAGAGTACAAAGAAGGAACAGAGTAAAGTGAAGTACTAGTAAAGGATATTCTTCTCCACGTGAAGAAGTAAGCAAGCAAGCAACGGCGCACGAATCTCCATCTGTTCCAATTGTATACTCCCTCTTCTCCTTCTTCTTCCAGCCGTTCCATTTTTATTTTATTTTATTTTTAACTTTTTGTCTTAACTCTTCGATTAGGAGAATGGACTAAAGAGAGTGTAGTATTAGATTAGAATTTTTTTAGGACAATTTTTTTAAAAAAAAAATCTTAAGAATTTTTAAAGACTTTGCATGATTTTGATTACTTTGATGATTTTAAAAGATTATATAAATTTACAATTTGAACTTCAATGGATTACTCATAGAATTTTAAAGAATTTGAAATGATTTTATGAATTTCAACTAATTTTATGAATTTTAAGAACTCGTTGAAAAAATAATCATAACGCACTCTCTTTCATAAAATCTCAATACAAACTATTTTATTTGTTATTTTATTTTTTTATGGGAGAGCTAGAGAGAGATAGAGAGGAGAAGAGAGAGGGAGAGAGATTGAGAAGGGAGAAAAAGAGAGAGACGGGATGAGCGAGAGAGAGAGAGGAGGGAAACGAGAGAGTGAGAGAGAGGAGAGAGAGAGTAAAATCTTGAAAGAAAAAACAATGAAATCTCATGTTTTTAATGAAAGACTTTTTTATGCTAAAATTTCACTAAAAAATCTCACAAAAATTGATTTATTAAACAATCATTTGAAATTTGAATTATTTTGAATACCACGAGAATTTTTTATAAGTGATAAAGAGTCTTAATTGCATACCACAAGACTTTTTTAAATGACAAAGAGTCTTCATTGAATACCACAATTTTTTTTTTTTAAGTTGAAAAAAGTCTTGACTAAATGCCACAAAACTTTTCATGATAAAAAAAAGTCTTTCAAAATCTCTTCCGATCATAATCCAATACAACCCTAAGTATACGAGTGACAATGATATTTTTCTTTTTAAGGAATGTGACAATGAATTTGTATTGGGACATATGTGGGCTTTAATAGTTGTTATGTGGCCTTTGTATTGGGCCTTATGATTTGGATACATAAATTTAGATTTTATTTTTTCACTCTACTAATTTCTCTTGCACCTCCAAATTTTCCAATTTGCCCGCCTTTGGATTATATAAACCAAAATATTTATTTGATATTTCGGATTATATAACCCGAACGGCTTAAAGATTCGGATTACATCTACAAAATACCATGATTCGAAAAAATATAATCTTAAAATATATAATATTAGTTCAGATAATAAAATATAAAACGTGTCAAACTCGATGAAATGAATGAGAATGAAAGTTCAGAGAGAGGTTAGAGTCTCTCTCACTAGAAAACTATGGTCGACTATGTTTCCTTATTCCTGATTATGTATTTAATGTTTTAAAAGTTTAAACATTTTTTTTTAATACAATTTTTTTTTTTTAATTTCATTTTTAGGTCCTTAACCCATGGCACTGAGGCACAAGTTACCATCCCATTTTCATATCTTATATTTCTGCTGGATTCTAACATAAGTTACACATCAGTTACATTAAAAAGGAAAAAATACACATCGGTGTAGAAAAAAGAACATAAGTTACACGTGGTGTGAACAAAAAGGTTCCACTATTTGTGCCTAGCTCGCGCGTGTGGCTGTGGCCAACCTCTTTGTATGCATTTCTGTTTCTGTTATTTGGAGTCATCAAAGATTTTTCGATAAAACTACATGACGACAAGATGGATTAATGGAGTGAGATAGCAATGTACTACATGGTTCAATCATATCCACTTACACTGCCTTTGGAATCTGTCTCTCGTTATAGTGTTCATATGGAAAAGGTCAAAAATCGGCTTGGACAATACTAGTTATATGCTGTTCAATAACAATTATCCCATGATTGAAATTAGTTTTGAGAAACAAGATGAAAAGAGGTTTTTTTTCTTTTTTTCTTTTAAAAAAAGTTTTAATTTTATCATTGATCTTAAATGATTCTTGGCGTTGACCAAAAAAAATTTTTTTTGGCGGGTTTGTTGATTAATTTCTATTTGTTTTTGTATTTACAGGTGATTTAATTTTTGCTTCAAACAAAAAACTTTAAAGTTATTTTGAAAATATTATTTTCAAGTAATTTTTTTCATATAAACTCTTATCATAATCGGAAACAAATTAGTTGAGGTTGCCAAAAATGTTTTCAAAGTTTTGGAAAAGCATGAATCAAGAGCTCATGACTTGAATTAACATCGAGTGTGGACAATATTGAAGAGGCAATTTATATTTAATTTATACATAATAGTAGGTAAAAAAAATTACACACGCAACTAATCAAATTACATCGTGATATCACTTTTTAAGCTATTTCATATTAAATTTTATACATTAGTACAAACCCATCATCATAGCAAACACATACTAAGTGTTTTTGTGGTGATAATGTTGTTTGCAGAACAATAAATTCAAGTGCCAATCTTTGAAGGAAGTTCAACACATGTTCTATTATCTTCAATGTGACATCTTTTTTTGAGTGGAATATAAAATTATATGATAAAGATGAGAATTGGGAGAATATAAAAATATTTGAAGACTATGAATCATATCTTGCTTGTTGTAATTTTACTTGTGTATTGTTGTAATACTTAAGGTTTAGATTATATTTAAGCTCGTAATTTTTGACTTGCATTTTCTCTTTTTTAAGTGGAAGTATATGTGCTATGTTGCGTCATGAATCAAAATGTATTTTAATTTTTACTATTGAGGATAATTGTACATTCTAGTGATTCTAAAAGGAATGCATTTTCAAAAGTTAGAGAAGAGAAGAGAGGTGGTATTTAACAACAAATTTTTAACATCGAGGGATTAATTAGGGTGAGCAAAAAACTCATTTGGGTTGGTCTGATGGTATTGGCTTGGGACTTGAGAGTGTGCTCTTTTTCGAAGTTTCATGTTCGATTTTTTTTCGGTGTCAATTTGGGTAAGATAATTTAGCTTCCTAAAAAAGAAAAAAATTAGGGTGAGCAAAAACATTTGAATTGACCGAACTCGTACTAATTGTGATCAAGTTTGGTGCACTAAAGGGAGTTGCTACGGGTTTTCAAGTCTACGGATGAAAAATAACAAGTAATAAGGGTCCACTCTTTGGTGCATCAAGCGATTTTTATATGGATCTTAAATATGTCGATGGCCAGACTCGATCAAGGTTGGAAGATCATGAATCTTTTTCATCTTATTTTAATTAAGTAGCGAAACTTCACTTCTTTCAAAAAATATATGCAAGCCATTTAAACACAAGACTCAAGATAAATTGTTATGTTGCAAAATCAAACTATGTCTCTGTCATGTCATTGGTGCAATCTCTCGATGATGACCACTGGCAAATTAACTTAGAGTATAATTCATAAAAAGTTTGAAGTCTCTTCGAAGACTTTCGATAAAATTAAAATGATACAAAGAGAAAGTTTAAAACAATTGAAACGATGAGTTAGAGTTATGCACTCTTGGTTTTTTTGGGTGAGCAATTTTACACTGAAACTCTTAACTAGTTCTTTTATCATAGTTTATAAACCACATTGATGTATTTTTATATTCAAGGACAAAAATAGGTAGATCATAGAGTAATTTATAGATTTTTTTAGTCGATTTTAATTGTTTAGCAACTAATTCATGAAAAAGTGATAATTTATGGACATAATTGTCTGTATTCATTTTCATATTATGGTCTTAAAAAGTTGTAAGATTCTTCAATCTTTTCCTTTCACACATTCCCTTCTAGACATTACTAGGTAGTTCGTCTTTGTATTTTTTTGTTTGAAAGGGAATACCCCAAACAAAAACAAAAAATTGGGTCTGCGTTTGAATTATGAAGCAGCTTCGAAATAATCGAAACAAAATTTTCCGTAAAAAATAAAGTACTTAGTACTGTCTTTTAAAAAATAAAAATACTAATGTAAAATAGAGATTAGAGAAATTAAAACGTTTAGATTTTTCTTACATTGTAATTGGTGCGTTCATTTTGTTTTCAACAGCTGAAATGGTTGCAAACCATATAATTTCAGTAGGGCACACGTTTCAAGGGGTTTAGCTTGCGTGTCACGTTAGCAACGGTTCACCGTGCCCTCTAACAAATCACTCTGACCATATTTTTTTGGGAAGAAAACGCCGAAATCCGGATAAGGAAACACGAGTGCGTGACGTCCTCAGATAAATTTATTATTTTTTCAACTTAATCCAAACTCTTTTTATTTTTTTAAATGAATAATACAAACTCTTATCTACTACAATAGTTTTTGTTTTTGTTTTGATCAACCTACACTTGTACTCTATGTTTAGTATATTCAGAGAATTTGATGTTCAAATATCGACCCTCACACCTTTGTTTTGTTTTGATCAACCTAAATTTATAGTGTAAGTTTAGAAAATTTGATGTTTAAACATTGACCCTCACAAATTATGTTTTAATACCAATTGAGTTCGAGTCATGAGACATTATAATATCTCTTTTTATCGCCATCCAATATTATTATTTTTTATGAAATATTTGTTTCTTTTGAGGATGACGAAATACTATTGACCGACTTTAATGTTGGTGGATTGACGGTTCAAAAACAACATTTCACACTCACAAATCAAAATATTTAGAGTCACCATATCAATTAATATTTTAATTTACATGATAATTTAAAATGTTTTGATCGGTTTTGCATGCAAAGTTATTTTGAACTGTCAACACATCCTATTAAACTTTATGGTGTCTTCCTAATGGTCTGTCTATGGACAATGTTTATTATTTTAGTTTGGTCGTTAGCAAATTTTTTAGTTTTTTTTAATCTCACAATCAATTTTCAAATTAAATTGGATAAATTATGAGTGTATAAAACTTGGTCCTTTCTTACAATTCACCCCGGTCTAAACGCAATGGCCGAGGTCCGATTCAACCAAAAGAAAATCAGGGACAATTTTTTGTTAGATAAAACATATACACGACTAAAATGACCAGATCGGGTTACTTGTCTCAATTTAATGTGAGGACAATATTTCTTTTTTATATAGCATATACATTTCACGACTCTTTCACTTATGAGATACTCACTTTCTATTTCGAACCTCAACATAGGGTTCATTTCACACATCGCCGCTCCTCGCCTCCTTTGACTCAAACTCATGTTGTCGCTTCTCCAACCCAACCTCACATCGTCGCAAACCATTGTTTTTTTTTTTTAGGAGAAGGCTTTGAGGGAATTTATATTAGTTGGAAGCCTTCAAATGAAGGACGAGTTATGCTCAATATTGGCGGAAGGGTCTCAGAAAATGATGACGTATATAGGTGTGAGTGCTTTATTAGAGGAAGTATTAAGAGTGGCTCAATGGTTTTGTGAAGCGTCTGGGTAGTTGTATGTATTGCTTTGGTGGCAGAGTTTTATGGAATTTGTTTTAAGCTTTACATTGTGCTTAGAAGCTGGGGGTTTCGATTAGTGAAACTTAAGGTTGATTTGTGTGTAGTGTGATATCATGTTAGGTAAAAAGTAATGATTAAAAGTGACGATGTTTTTTTTTTTTTTTTAAACTAAAAGTCAAACAAATTTTCTAGAGTGAATAAAAGAAAAAGTTGATGTATTTATGTGACAAAAAAATATATTTAACAAAGGAAAAAGAGGATAATTCATTCCAGCTCATGACGTGGTCATCCGTAGTATCATAAAGGGATTTTTTGGCGTTCTTGAATTGCCGAATTTAGTTGTATATTATTTAATAAATAGAAAGAAGATATAAAAAATAGAAATTAATAAAAGACATTTAAAAAAATCACAAAATTAATAAATAGATAAAAGATATAAAAAGCAGAAATTAATAAAAGACATTTAAAAAATTTAAAAAAAAAACGAAAAATAAGGAAAAAAGAAGAAGAGAAACGATAATTTAAAAAAAGAAAAAAGAAAATAGGAGAGGACTCGAAAAAAGGGGAGTGTGTGTGTGTTATTTATATACGAGGCGATAAGACTCGCGATTATCGCACGAAATTGTTTTGTCAATTTCTTAATCTCTATCCATTTCTTCTTCTTCTCCACCGTCCTCATCTTTTCTCTCTACCATTACCATGGATCCATACAAGGTATACAACAATACTTGAATTTCATCAATCTTTTTTCATTGCTTTCTGTCTCTGATTTTATGATTCATTCATTCAATCTATTTGTTTTTTTCATTCCGTAGTTTTTTTTATTTATTGAAGCAAAAAACATCTATCAATTTGTTTTTCTGGCTCGTTCAAGTGTTGATTATGTTAATTTCGTTACAGCACCGTCCATCCAGCGCTTACAATTCTCCTTTCTGGACTACAAATTCCGGTGCACCTGTTTGGAACAACAACTCATCCCTAACCGTTGGATCTAGAGGTATATCTAATTAATCATCTTTCATTTAATCCTTTTTTTTTTAATCTTATTTGATGAAATTGTTTAACTATATCTTTAAATTATTCTTTTAACATAATTTGATTTCTTGCCAGCAAAGTTTAAGCACTGTTAAATTATATGAATTCACGGCTCTTTGATTTCCCAGTTTAATGTTATGACATCCATGCATGTGATTAAGGCGCTTCAAGCACTTGTCAATATATGCGCTTATAGTATAAGGCCATGTTTTGATAAACAACTTATCAAGTACTTATTATATAAGTTTTTGTGTGTAAGTTATTTTTATGATAATAAAAGATGAAATTAAATTAAATGGCTTATAGAATATTACAGTGTCGTTTGATCCATGTAGCCGACCACACGTAGTGGGATAAGGCTCGATTGTTGTGTAAGTTATAGGTTGTTTTCATAAACTATAATAATGGAGAGTTTATGAAAATAAGCTGAAAATAGCTGATGGACATGTTATCAGCTGTTTTCATAAGTTCTCCTAAAAAGTATCACATGTACGATAATCTCAACTACGCCTATACAAACAGGCCTAACTGTTTTTGATATAACTGAAGCTATAATGGGAGAAAACTCTTTTTATAAACTTTGTATAAGCTATTTTTATGTTATTATGAGCAGCTTATGGAAATAAGCTAAAACCCAGTTATGACATATCATAACTTTTTTGTAAGCTCTTACAAAAACTTAGACTAGTGTTTATATCATAAAAAGTCCAAGTAAACCCTCCCAATTGCTCCATGTGCGCGCTAAAGTGCTGTATGGTCCAATTTTTATATAAAACCACACCACATTTAGTTGAGTATTGGGGACTTTGGTTTTCGTAATTAGCTATCACCCTTGGTAATTACAACTTGGCGAATATTCTCCATCTTCATCTGTCTGTTGTAAAGTTCAGGGTTAATTTGGATAAGTAATAAAGTATTATGTAAGCAGAAATTTTATATTATTTTACCCCTTTTGGCAGGTCCAATTCTCTTGGAAGATTATCATCTCGTGGAAAAGCTTGCCCAATTTGATAGGGAACGGATCCCAGAACGTGTTGTCCATGCCAGAGGAGCAAGTGCAAAGGGTTTCTTTGAAGTCACCCATGATATTTCGCACCTGACTTGTGCAGATTTCCTACGAGCTCCTGGAGTTCAGACACCCGTCATTGTGCGTTTCTCTACTGTCATTCATGAACGTGGCAGCCCTGAAACCTTGAGAGACCCTCGAGGTTTTGCTGTGAAATTTTACACCAGAGAGGTAGAAATTAATGAATATATAGCATCATTTTATATCTCCACATCTTTTAGTGACTAAATACAGTTACTGTAGCAGTTCAAATTTTGTTCACCTTTCGTTTTAAGCAATTCCAGTTTAGTTGGTAAAATGCTGATAATAGTTTCAGCACGATCATACAAGCAAGAGATGCATAATGTGATTTAACCCCAAATGTAGCATTTAATTAAACAATTTGGTCTAGGGATTTTGTTATTCGATTACCTGAAAAAACTGAAGACAACACATGCATTGTTGGTTTGAGTCCTGCATTGTCTAAACCCTTTGTACTTTGAAATTTCAAACTAGAGATAAAGATTATGTAGCATAATTAAAAATTATCTTCCAGTGACTAAATATAATTACAGTATTCGTTTAAAATTGTCATCATATTTATGAAAGTAGTTGCAGTTGTAACCAGGATGCTAGTGTATTTGCTTAAATGCTGACAATAATTGTTTTAAAAGAGGTGATATGGAACAGTTGGAGTCTTGTATCATAAATTATTCTTATCTTTACCTTCTGAACACAGGGTAACTTTGACCTTGTTGGGAACAACTTTCCTGTCTTCTTCGTTCATGATGGGATGAACTTTCCAGATATGGTCCATGCTCTTAAACCCAACCCCAAGTCCCACATCCAGGAGAATTGGAGAATCCTTGACTTCTTTTCTCACTTTCCAGAAAGCCTTCACATGTTCTCCTTCCTATTTGATGATGTGGGTGTCCCACAAGATTACAGGCACATGGATGGTTTTGGAGTTAACACATATTCCTTGATCAACAAGGCTGGGAAAGCAGTGTACGTGAAATTTCACTGGAAGCCCACATGTGGTGTGAAGTGTCTGTTGGAGGAAGAGGCCATTAAGGTGGGAGGATCCAACCACAGCCATGCTACTCAAGACCTGTATGATTCAATTGCTGCTGGTAACTATCCTGAGTGGAAACTGTTTGTTCAAACAATAGATCCTGCTCACGAAGACAAATTTGATTTTGACCCACTTGATGTAACTAAGACATGGCCTGAGGACATTATACCCCTTCAGCCCGTAGGTCGCCTGGTCTTGAACAAGAACATAGACAATTTCTTTGCTGAGAATGAACAACTTGCATTTTGTCCTGCCATTATTGTGCCTGGTGTATATTACTCAGACGATAAGATGCTTCAAACCAGGATTTTCTCTTATGCTGATTCACAGAGGCACAGACTTGGTCCAAACTATCTGCAACTTCCTGCTAATGCTCCCAAGTGTGCTCACCACAACAATCACCATGAGGGTGCAATGAATTTCATTCACAGGGATGAAGAGGTAATTTAA
>Ga0099826_10003186_pt1 | contig 11033 bp, 9 predicted proteins | sample Mtrugardesep15_FD_76830 | JGI IMG/M metagenome (GOLD analysis project Ga0099826, IMG submission 76830) | Root nodule microbial communities of legume samples collected from California, USA - M. trunc garden sep15 | ecosystem: Host-associated > Plants > Roots > Nodule | place: USA: California...
AAAAGGATACTTCCTTTGCTTTTTATTTGTTCGTTCAGAACCTTGATGAGATATATCACTTTGTTTACAGTCCTCTGTATACTTGAACAAATATTAGCAATACCAATTGTCAATTTTTAATACATTGTTATCATCAAAACTCTTTAGGGTTTATTGTTAAACACATTTTGTTCCAACAAGTTCAACTCAAAAAAATAATCTAGATTTAAGTATTTCGAGGTGTACTTGTCGATTACGGGAGATGTTCCATACTGGACCCAAGGCTTAGTCCTTCATGACCTCACAACTCACATCTAACCTCACTCTACACGAGATTCTATCAATTTATAATAGCTTGGTTGCTTCGATGCCGTCCAACTCCTATGCAATCATGCCATTATTGGAGAACATTGTCTATAAATACTTCATATTTATCCCCAACAACTCTTCCTCGATATTGTTAAATACCTCATTTCACTGCAACATAAAGTACACAATTTTTATACTTCTCGTCCGTTAATTTTTTTCCCAACACATCCGGTGGGACTCGAATGTCATTCGCTAACTTGAACGTCAGAGTATTTACAAATATCACCATCCATTTTTAATACCAACAGAACCCTTACAACTGGGTCAACTTTCTCGATAGGAAAATGATACTCCATCCGTTTCAAAATACATGTCACAATTTTACAATGTACACTATTTATATAACTTTTTTACCACATTTTTTAAATAATATATAAATACAAATATTAACTTGTAAGATGTTTGATTTGTCTCAAATAATATTTTCATAATATCAAATTTTTATAATTTTTATTATATATAATTAAAGATATTATGGTTAAAGTTGTATATCGATATGTATGCAATAGTTAACTACGATATGTATTTTATAATGGAGAGAATACTATTGCATTATTTATTTGAGGTCCACTTAATTTTTTGAAGGAAAGTCCACCTAATTTTCTTTTTTTTAAGGAAGAAGGTCCACTTAATTATTATTGAAGAAGTTACTATCTATTTTTACGAATTAATGTGTTAGGAAAGTCATGTGCACACACAGCTGCTACTACAAAAATAACATGTAGACGTGACTTTAAAAATAGAAATACTACCTGTGTTTTCAGGACAATGATTAAGGAAATAAATATAACAATTTTAAGTTAAAATTTGTGCATCAACTACTCAAAAGCCTAAAAATTGTATTTTTGACCTAATTTTTTTTTAACTATTACCTTAATAGCACCGGTTAGCATGACCCAAGAACAGATCTCCTTCAAAAATTAAGTAGCTACTGGTGGAAGAATATGTGACTCTTTGGATCGTCAAAAGCCAAAGACTCTTTTGATTATTGTGATCAGATGTCGACTCTATCATCAAAACAGAAAAATATGTCGGCTCTTTGACTTTTTGCATCGTGTGGTGCGAGAGCACCCAATTTAGGATGAGGTTGCCGCACACAAGCTAGATTTCTAAAGCAATCTCCACCGTCTAATTTAATCAAACGGTTTTAACTTGAATTTGGAGAGCAAGATTTCAGATTTTCTCAATAAACTAGTAGCTACTCCTAGAAGATTTGATCGAAAATTCGATTTTCTGCGACGACGCGACGCTGCAATGGGAGCGTCAACTTCGTCGGAAACAGTTCCTGCCGAACAACAGGAAGCGGAAAACGTCGCAGCCTCCACCGGAGCTCTTCCCATACTTCAAAAAGCTTTCTCCAAATTCGCCGATTCCGAAACACACGCAATTCCCATAGAAAATCTACAAAAATGCTTCAGTTTCGCTCGCGAAGGTCGAAATTACCATACTGAGAACGCAGATTCATTTCCAGTGTTATTGGATCACTTAGGTTCATCTTTAGTTGATCAATTTTTCATTTCTGATGAAAATGGAATAAATTGGGTTGAATTTGTAAAAGGATATAACAAGTGTTGTTCTAGGGTCTCCGCATCGATTTTTCTTAACAAGTTTATTAGACTATTTGTTGATGTTACAAAAAAAGCGAATTTTGATGTTCATTTAGAATTTGAATCTGATGATGTTGATTGTAAGGTTAGCGGTTACCTTCTTCCCAAGCATGTGTTTCTCTTGCTTTCAATTTGTTGGGCTATGACATGGGATTGTAGAAATTTGAAAGGGAAAGGGAATTTGAGTGTGCCGGATTTGAGTCATTTGGTTTTGTCGGCGGTTACGTCGTGTATTGATGATAAAGATGAAGGTGGGTTTGATGTTTGGGATTGTGATGTTTTGAGCTTGGAAGTTCAGATTCCTGTAGGGAAGTTTGTTACTTGGGTTATGAGTACAGTGCCATGTCTTCCAGATTGCTTAAAGCGGTATTTTCATGCAAGACTGCAAATAGCAGTAACTGAAGGGGTAATCTATGTAATTGTATTTTAAATCATGTTGGCATTGGTTGATAAGCACTTATTAAATAAGCACTTAATTAAGTTGCTTATAAATGTTTTGGCATGAGACATTGTTGAAATGCTTATGGTTATACTATAGTACTGATTAAATGATTTCTTGACTGGGTGGCAGGATGAATTGGCATCTTCTGATTCCTCCTCTGTTGGAGAAATTTCATCTACAACTGTATGTGATATTTTAACCCCAGGAAGGGCGTGGGCAATTTCTATCACACAGAGAAATACAGTAAATGAAGAGATTTCCAGAGCCTTTATTAGCAGTGGAGCTGGATTGAATGATAATCTTATTTATCGGTTTGCATCTCTGATCCTCAATCATAGCTTCATGCTATTTTGGTTTACTAGTCTCGGACACTTGTCAGATTTTCTTTCTTTTTAAATGTTGAAAAGGCTACATGATGTTTTTCTGATTTACTCTTTACTTGAATAGAATTGATAGGTTGTTTGATCTGTAACAAACAAAATGCATATTGACATAATTGTCTATTGTGTTATAGTTCATCCACCCATGGAAGAGGCCTCAACAGATTTTGGTCTCACGTTGAAGGTTACCACGGTCCGTTGCTAATTTTGGTTGCGGCAAGTTCAGGAAATGATCACGAGGGAAATTCTGCAATCAGGAAATTTGTTATAGGTGCCCTAACAAATGAAGGTCTTGAAAATAAAGATATCTTCTATGGAACCTCTGGTTGTTTATACTCTTTAAGCCCAGTGTTTCATCTATTTCCACCTACCGGTAGGTAGTAGATGTCACAGTATTCCTTTTGTTGTTTCTGTTTTGCTCTTTTTTTTTTCAGGCTGTGATATGATTGTTTGAAACCCTGAAACTAGGTGTTTACTATTGACAGGTAAGGAAAAGAATTTTGTTTACAGCCACTTGCATCCTACTGGTAGAGCATATCAATCCCACCCAACACCAGTTGGAGTTGCATTTGGTGGAACTCCGGGAAATGAGAGAATATTTATAGATGAAGATTTTTCAAAAGTGACCATTCGCCACCATGCTGTTGACAAAACTTATCAGAGTGGTTCTCTTCTTCCAGATCAGGTACAATTCTGTTGTGGAAAGTACGTATGGCGTGAATACACAACTTGTAACCATATACTAATTAATGCATGTATCCAAAGTTGGTTACTGATTCTATATGTTATCTGATGGAAGTCTTTTTTCAGAATTATTGTAAAAAATGGATAACAATCTAGTGAACTCTTTCATGCTGTAAAATTTCCTTTCATTATATCACGATAGTGTTTTTATCATCAGCTGATATCAATTTTGTAAGAGACATGAGTATACATTATGAAGAAAGCATACAATAACTGATTAAAATTATTGTGGCCATGGACGAATTACAACCAATGAACTGCACCTGTCTTCATGACTCCATATTTCTGACTTCTTGTTGGTTTATCTTGTGTTTCAGGGTTTCCTTCCTACTGAAGCTCACATTTCAGAAGTTGAAGTTTGGGGACTCGGTGGGAAAGCAGCAAAGGAAGTACAAAACTCATATAAGAAAAGAGAGGAACTTTTCACTGATCAAAGACGAAAAGTATCCTACCCTATCCAATTAGTTGTTACAAGTATTAATTAAATTTTGTTAAATCAAAGAACACTATCCACATACATAACATTGTGTTATCATGCTATTTTGTAGATTGACCTGAAGACATTTGCAAACTGGGAGGATTCACCTGAGAAAATGATGATGGATATGATGTCTGATCCAAATGCTGCTCGAAGGGAAGATCGTTGAGTGGACATATATTGTTGCTTTGCTTGGTGCAATACTTTCAAAGGCATAAACACGGTTTATCTTGTGATTGTTCTTTATATTTCAGGCTTGAGATCCTCAAGTAGTTATACATGATATAGAAATTTTGTATATGTACGAAAAATATGATGTGTGGGAATAATCTTCAGAAGGACGATTTGTAGTAACAGTAATATTGTTATACATATGAAACACGGGATCGAGACTTTGCATTTTAGAGGGATTGGCATCCCTTATTCTAATCATTTCATCACAACAATATGTGCTCAAGTTGAACACGGACCATGGTTGTGAAGTGTGTCAATCAGAAAGTTGAGTGATTAGCTAGTCTTATGTATAATGTGTATTAGTATATTTGAGAGCTTAATAATGAAAGAACACAGGCAAACACTGCCCATTCAAAGCTAGAACATTGAAAGAAACAATGAAAGAACACAGGCAAACACTGCCCATTCAAAGCTAGAACATTGGCTGCTACACATACTTCTCTAAGAATGTGAGTACATTTAAATTCTATACAAGCAAGAATAAATTTCCAATATGAGAGTTAAGATTCCCAAGGTCCCTTACGTTCCAAAACAGCAGAATCATTGTGAAGGCTTGTTGGAGGTTCCCTTTTTGAACGGGTGATGATTTCCTCCACAGGTGAAGTGATATAATTTCTTTTAGGTTGTTGGTTTTACTTCTTTTGGTGTTTCAAGGTCAAAGGACAAGCTTCCTTTGAGGCAGTGGGTATATGCTTACTAGCAATCTCAAGGCTATCTTCACCCTCTTCTACCTCATCTCCCCAGAATTTGGAAAGGATCTTCACACTTTTTCGGGCTGCAGCAGACGGGAGAGAGGTGACAGATGCCGGTATCAAAACATGGCTAAAAGGGAGTTTATCACTTGTCATTATTTACTAAACTGAATAATTGAATTTAATCTTTTTTTTTGAAGAATAATTGAATTTAATCTTACTATCAAATTTAAATGAAAACAAGTTTGATCTAATCCTATGTTAAATTGTCAAATTTAATCTAAGCCTACGATCAATCTTAATAAATCATGGGTTTTGTTAACCGATGCTCCAAGACATGGGTTAAAAAACTCTGAATGTAAAAAGAAAAGACAAGATTTGAATTGAAAAAAACACTTTTTCAATTTTCAAAAAGTATAATACACAATTTTTGAAGTAATATTTCTTTTCCGAAGTAATATTTCTTTTTATAATTCTTTAACAAGTGCCTCAGAGTACTTGGGACACTTGTTAACCTTTCCCATAAATCATATTTAAATTATTTCTAATTCAAATTTGAATTGAAAGTATTATAATGACTTACAAATACCAAATGATATTTTTCCTTAGTTTTTATAAACTTCAAAATTAAAAACTTGTTTGCTAAACTATTTTTAAAATTATTTTCCACACAACAATGGCAACTCAATATTCAATTACCTTAAACTATTTTTAAAATTACAGTTTTTGAAACTGTTTTGAATTTTTTAGTTTTGGGGACTAAAAACCTAAAACATGTAAAATGATAACCATGGTGAAAAGATAACTTATATATTTCAAAAACTGAAAACAAAAACTATTTCAAACAAGCCCATAATAGTATTTTCTTCAAAAAAAAATTAAAAGGGGTATTTCCTTCAAAACTTTAAATTTAATTTTTGAGTTCAAACGTGAAGAGATGCAAGTAATAAATATTATAAACCCTTATAAGTTTATTTTATTTTTTTGTGAATAAACCCTTGTAAGTTATAAATAGTATTTTTTTTCTTCAAAAGAAAGTTATAAATATTTTTGAAGAGTGTTTATAGCATCTCACCACACTCTCGCCAACCCTTATTATTCACCGTCTTCCTCATGAGTCCAAAAAAAAATGTCAAACTTGGAGGACTCAATGGTCGTCGACAGAATCTGCGAGTTACCAGATGAAATATTGTGTCACATACTCTCTTTTCTTCCGACCAAACTCGCTTTCACCACCACTGTTCTTTCAAAGCGGTGGACCCCACTCTTCTATTCACTCGCTGTTCTCCGCTTCCGCTTCAACGATGAAACCGTGAAAAACCATGACTCCTTCAATTACTTGTGTCGTTTTATGGATACTCTCATGCTCTCTCCTCGCGTATCAAACCAACCCATTAAAACGTTTAGCCTCAAGTGTGTTTTCTACGCCGCAAATTTATTAGTCCCTCCAAGCACAACGTATCTGCATGGCTAGAAGCCGCCGCCCCGAAACTGCGACATGTCGAGAAGTTTGTTCTCATTCTGCATCATTCCATCACCCTGAATCCTAGTATTCTCGTCTCCTGAACCCTTGTTATTCTGAAACTTAAGTGGTTACAAATTCAAGTTATGATCTTCCATCGCTCAAAACCCTACATTTCCAACATGTTAGTTTTAAAAATAAGAATGATTTCATGAAACTTCTTAATGCTTGTCCTCTTCTACAAGATTTGCATACTTCTTTTATTGGTTATCATGAAAAGAATGAAGAAGCAAAAGAGTTTAAATCTTTGTCCTTGTCTAAGTTGGTTAGAGCCAGTATCAATACAAAACATGTTCCATTTCCTGCGATTTATAATGTTGAGTTTCTAAGCATATTCACGGGACAAGGAGCTACCTTCAAATGCATTCCATTGTTTCAAAATTTAATTCACATTAAACCATGGTTTTATAAATTCTCTTGCGGCTGGGATGGTATAGTAGAATTGCTTCTGAATTGTCCCAAACTTCAAATTCTTTTCATTAAAAAGGTTTGTGGATTAGTGTGTTTTTCTTTTGTTTGGATGGTTTTCATTTTAGTTTGCTTTATTGCATTGGAAGTGAGAATTGTTCCAAGTACTATTTGTTGTTAGAATCCCTTGATCTTCAAAATGGATTAACGAAGAGTTTGGTTGTGAATTCAAATCATGAAACGATTCATAAGATGGTATTTCATATAATATAATATTGTCCCAACTTCAAAGATTGTTGCTAGAAAAGTCAAATAAATGGTGGCTTGTGTAAATTAATATGGTAGACGGCTTCCTTATTTTGTATTTCTAAACCGGAATTTATGTGGCCAGCTTCTGCTAGAAATTATGCTCCTATCGTCGAGTTGTTTGGTTGTGCTTGACTGCTTGTTATTGGAATATTATGTTGGCATAAAGGAGCCTGTGATATTCCATTTGTTATCATATACATGGTGCCTCTGTTATAATTATCTTACTTTGTTAACAGTAGAAAGATCTAAAGAAAATTCAATAGACAGAGATAGCTACTACTTTCATTGGTTATTTCATTACATTTTTGTGTGGTTTTCTTGTTGTGCTTTCTCTCAGTCTCCACTTGTTATTATATATGGCTTGCGCTCCTCAAGTAGCTGTACATGATATAGAGATTTTGTATGTAAGAAAACTACGGCATATGGCAATAATCTTCTTCAGAAGGACGATTTGTGAGCTATGTATGTATATATAGTAATAGTAATAGTAATTTATATGTATGAAATACGGGATCGAAACTTTGCATTTTCGAGAGAATCACATCCCTTTTTTCTAAACATCACAACAATTCGTGCATCTCAAGTCGACCAATGACCATGGTTGTGAAGTGTGTCAATCAAGAAAGCTTGGATTGATTAGCTAGTCTTGCGTCTAGTGTGCATTAGTGGATTTGAAAGATTATCTACACTGTGTACCGTTGTTGGTATTGGTATACATTAACCAATTTTGCTGGAGTTTACAGCATTACTTCAAGCAATATGGTGTACTGTCTAGGTGAGTGTTTGTATGGTTGAGCTTAAATGATTTTAAATTTGATTTAAAAAAAATGTAATAAAATTGTGTGCTATGTTTTTTGATATGAAGCAAAAAAAAGTTATGTTTTATTACCATTGAATGTAGTTTCATTTAAATATTTATGGGTTTTTTAACAGAGAAACTGATATAACCATTCTCAGTCTTGTTGTTAAGGTGAACATGTACCGCATTAGTTCTCAGTTTTTATCGATGCTCCAACATGCATTAAGTATTTGGTTATTTAATGAAGTACATAGGATCAACTGCATAGGAGCAGTGAAATATACAAAAAGTACATAGGATCAACTGCAACTGTTGGTGCATCATGTGTACAAGAAGGGTATAAATACATAAAAATAGGGTGAATGTCAATTACATTGCACCATTAAACAACACAACCATCTTTCATGACATCTTATATATACACACAGAGAGACTTCTCAAAACTGGAATTAAAAATCCTCACTCTGATCCTCATCCATGCTATGGTAGCTCGAACCATTCCTACTGCTCACAACCAACCAGTCATCAGCAAGTAAATTCCTCTAGAAAGCTATGGAAATAATAAAACCAGGGGATTTCTGTCAAGGTCCCAATGATTTTCCTCGTAGAAAGCTATGGAAATAAAATTCATCGAAAGATAGGCGCTCCGCTGCAGCAAGGTGGAAATACTACACACTTCAGATATAATTACATTTCCACAGTAGTTGACTGAAAAGAAATGTGAGTGTGCGTGCTCGTATATAAATGCCTAACCTGGATTTAAGCACAGTAGTCTTGAACAAATATCAAGACAGGCAGAATCCAATCCATAAAGAATCGATTGAGAAAATGGAAGACAGGTACAGGATCTGATGTTTTTCAACACCTGAAATCAGCATTTTTAATATCAGCAGTAATCCTAGGTTGAAATTGTTGAATATTTGTTATTCAAAGTCATGTATTACCTGAACATTATTTCTGCCATTAAAAGGTGGATAACCATTTAGAAGCTCAAAAAGCATGGCCCCAACACTCCACATGTCTGCCTGTAATTATCAAGTAAATATCAGTAAACCAAGGTAATTAATGTTAAAAGTGTCAATGAATTTTTGCCAGCAACCTAATATGACTACGAAAATCTGGAATGGAAACAAACGGTGACAAGTCTGAGATTCACGAGAATGTGAGCAAAATGATTATGATGTTTTATTGTTGTGCACACGAAGCGAAAAATCAGAAGATTTGCAATGAAATCAAGCATGTTTAGTGTACCCAATCTTTTGAGCGCAAGATATGTCCTTTTACTCGCTTGTTTGTGAGTCCATATCACAACTTAGTATATACAGAAAGAGAACAAAACCATCTTATGTTGCCACTTGAACCTATTGAATATACAAAACACAACAAAAAGCAATAGCAAGGAGAATTGATACCTTGTGATCATATCTCTGGAACTGAAGAACTTCAGGAGCCATGTACGATGGAGTTCCACAAACTGTCTCAACATACTCACCTGGGCGGACAGTTCTCACATTGTATGCAAGGCAAAAACGATGTCAAGTTAGTAAGAGTAGTAGCATCAAAATAAATAAATAAATAAGTTATCTTACACTTCATATTCATCGTCCTTAACTTATACACTACCTTGAGAGACCAAAATCAGCTATCTTCAGCACTGCATCGGCACCATGGCTTGATAGCAAAATGTTCTGATTCCACAACAATAGCAGCCAATTCAGACAAAAGTTTCAGGTCTCAATATGATAGGCAAAAACAAAATAATTAATTATCAGTAAGATAAAGAGCTCAAATGTTTTCATTATTAAAAGTATAGTGTTGTCACAAGCATGTGACTGCACGCAGTCAGCGACATCTGGATCATTCTTTCAAGATCGGATGGTACTGATTGCAAACTTGGTATTCTATTATATTAAAAAAGAAAATGTAAAATCTGCATTGAAATCTAGATTGTTCAATGTCCAAATCGATCTGGAAAACACAGATTTGAGTTTTACCTCGGGTTTCAAGTCTCTATGAATGATGCCATGAGAGTGTAGTACTTTTAAACCAGAGCCTACATAACATAATTAATTCAATCAGTATAAACTGCGAAACTAGCTAGTATTCAAAACCACAAAACAGTAAATACCATAACACTAATATTTGAATTTTAAACATACTAACAAATGATGAATATAAAAACTACTACTACCAAGTTGCTGCATGAATTTTCTGGCGGTTAGTTGATGAACTCTTCCATGGCATCGAACATAAGAAGCTAAATTCCCACCAGCACAAAACTCAAGGACCAAGTAAACACATCCATTACCCTAAATAAATAACAAAAAAGTGATTAACCATATTTAAACAAAAAAGTAGTTAGGAAAAAGAAAATATTGTCTATGACCTGGAAGAAGTGAAGAAGGTGAACAATATTAGGATGATTAACAGAAGACAAAAAATTTATCTCACAGTCCAAGGAAGCTTTGAGGCGAGGGTTTAGTTTGGAGAGAAAGACTTGCTTCACCGCAACATCTTCACCACTTGGTCTTTGTTCTGCTTTCCACACTGTGGAGAAAGAACCCTCTCCAATTTTGGACTTTAGGACATAGTAGTAGTTTTTGTTGTTTCCTTCTTCTCTTACCAATTTTCCTTCAAAATCACAATCATATTCCATTGTAGTATATAGTGAAATTTGGTTAGTCCAACATTTTTACAAGGACAGACATGATTTTGTGTCAGATGTTATTTTAAGGTCAAATGCATCTAAATGTCCTTTAAGTTTTTCATTTTTTTCAAAGTGGTCTTTAAGTTTTAAAAGTCCCAAACAAGTCCTTTTAGTTTTTGAATCGTTTCAAACAAGTCATGTTGTAGATAGCATAGTTGGTAATTGCTTCCTTGAACTCATCTTTGGTACCAAATTTGGCTCCTAACACCCACTTAAAATTAGTCATCTTTTTAGGCATGACAAATGGTGGATAATGCTCTTTGTTGCTATCATCTGAATCATCATCATCATCCTCTAAAAGGACTTGTTTGAAACGATTCAAAAACTAAAAGGACTTGTTTGGGACTTTTGAAACTTAAAGGA
>Ga0099826_10003187_pt1 | contig 11032 bp, 5 predicted proteins | sample Mtrugardesep15_FD_76830 | JGI IMG/M metagenome (GOLD analysis project Ga0099826, IMG submission 76830) | Root nodule microbial communities of legume samples collected from California, USA - M. trunc garden sep15 | ecosystem: Host-associated > Plants > Roots > Nodule | place: USA: California...
ATAATATGCATAAATAGGCCGGCCTATCAGGCTTCATAGGCTTTTTTTGATAGCCTAAGCCTGGCCTATTTACTTAAATAGGCTTTTTCAAAAGCCTAAGCCTGGCCTCTTTCATAAACAGGCTAGGTCAGGCCAGGCTTAAACAGGCCAGGCTGTAGGCCCCTGTAGGCCGGCCTGGCCTATTCCCAACCCTACTTGTATCCATATAAAGAAGTACATGTGTTATAATGTGATGAATGATGAGATTGTTTTTTAAAAGGTGATAAACGCGACACGATGAGATTGTTTTTTTTAAAGGTGATAAACGATGAGATATAAATCAATATATGTATATAATTATTAAAGTCTTAAATTTAGTAAAAGACAAAGGCACATGATGGCCTTATAGTTTGGTACTCCTCTTAGAAAAATAAAAGGCATATAATGCACGTATAAAGATATAAAAATGTAGTATTAGTAAAACCTATATAAAAAAATACTAGTAATACCAAGGACGGGAAATTGGTTGTTGAATTCAAAATGAGTGAATAAGATAAATAAATTGAATACAAATATTCAAAAACGAAAATGGTTTTTTATCGAGTAAAGAAAAACTGGAAGTGTTTGTTTCTCATACGAACACTTAAAAAATGTTTCAATTCAATTGATGAATGAATGAAGACGAGACAAAGGGAAAATTCATTTTCTTGATACTATCTATCTATCCATAATATATTCAGCCAGCCACCATGAGTGTTGAATGAGCCATTCTTCTTAGCTAACGGATGAGGTCACTTTTCTTCGGACACTGTCTCTATCCAACGTTGAATGCATGTCACTTTTGAATCTTGAATCTCATGAACATTCGTGGTAACTAAGTGTAACAAACATCACCAACAACGTGTGAGAATTTGAGGTACTGTTCTTTACAACAATTTACTAAAAAAATGAGTAGTAGTTTTTACTAGAGTTCACATAAAACAAGTATAGGTAAAACCATTTGCATTTAGATATTATTATTTTGTAAAGTTTATAGGTCGCCACCGCTTCCACTTTGCTGGCTAATTTGTTTCTTTTGGATTAGGTGCTTTTACTAGTGTCCATTGTGGATTGATGGAGGCATGCAAAATAGCATTGTCACTATTCTCTTTTATTTTTAATTGAAGATTCTTTATTTCTTTTAAGGTGAATTATTGAAATAGTCAATGGCTTTTTGAAATTTATAGCATTGATAGAGTTAGAGCATATCCGATGCATATGTTCTAATTGGGTTTGGATCATCTCCCACAAGCATCCCTCTCCAACAAAAAGATGTAAGTGAAAGGAGAGAGAAGATAGGAAAAAATTGATCAGGGGGTTCAGGGAGATAGAAAAATAATGTGGGAGAGATGTGGAATTTGGAAAAGTTTTGTGAGAAAGGATCGAGACTCATTTTAAGTATTAATAATAATAATTGTTTATGTTTAAAATGGTACATGAGAAAAACCTAACTCACATCAAAAAGAGATTTATTTTTTTGTCAGGTAGTCTAGTAGCTAGAATTTATTTTTTTAAAATAAATAAGTAAGGTGTCCGAGGTTCGAACCCTAACCCCTGCATATAATAATGCATTGTCCCTGTCAATGGAGCTATGCTCACGGGGACAAAAAAATATATTATTTTAAATGGGTTTATAAAGAGTGACACCATTAATTACAAATTAATTTTGTAAGGATGTATAATGTCTAATATAAAAATTTAATATGATATCAAATTTTTATTCGATCAAGGTCTCTCGTCATTTATGTTCTTTCACCAAACTCAATAGTGATTTGCGTGAGAGATTGTATTGAAAAAATCATGTCCTACATAAATAAACTTCTATAATGCATGCACAAATATCTCGTCTTTCTTTCGTTGATGGTTTTTTTTTTTTTGCATAGGCTTCTATTGAGGAGGCGCATCATGAAGAGTAAAGAAGAATATGAACGACATATTGTGTACACTCAACTCTCAGTTTGATATATGTGATGCATTGCCTTGATCTTTTTTGTCAGGTTTTGGGCCAAAAGATCAACAATTGAATGACCTAGATTTTTTTCTCCAATAATTAGTGATCACCAGCTTAGAGATTACAGCCTTCAGTATACATGGTTCACTTAGATTGTTAGACAGGACTACAAGGGTCAATCATATTATTAGCAAAATCCATAACATGTTGAGAGGTTGGAAACATCAGTACTTGAGTTTTGATGATAGACTCAACACGTCAAAATTTGTTCTAAGTTTGATCCCTTACCACCATAATATGGCAAGAATTTTAAAAGTTGAGGGGGGCTAAATTGTGACACATGAGCCTGATGAAGGTGGGGAGTGATTGTCGATGAACATGGCACATGCAATGAGCGTCTTCTGTCATACTTCTACGCAAGCAGTATATGAATGAACCAAATCACATTGGAATAAGAGAGATTATGAGGTCGTGTAGGTATTGGACTACACATTTTAAGGATAGCTCATAAGAATTAATTGATACTACATATACCAACAATGTTCATCTTCTTTTTGGTAGCCTAACAAATAATAACTTCATAGTTAAGTATACTTGGTAGTATTTGGATTGTTGACCTTCTGAGAATTTTCCCAAAACGTGTATGAGTGAGGACATAACATGTGGAAATGGATCAAATTGGTTTGTGGGACCAGCCGACAATCCTATAATCATTATGGAGTGTTAACATTAATCACACCTGATTGGTTATGAAGTTTATTTCTTACCTAAAAAAAATGTAGGCATGGGGATTAGAAGTCTTCGTCAAATGAATGAATTTTTTCCAAATGAGAATGCTTTAGAACATAATCAAGAGACTTGATGATCTCTTTTACCCGGTCCTTTACAATACATATGTTAAAAATAACGAAATGTAGGCATTGGGATTAGAAATCCTCATCAAATGAATGACCCTTTTCCAAATGAAAATGCTTTAGAACATAATCAAGAGACTTGATGATCTCTTTTACCCGGTCCTTTAGAATACATTTGTTAGAAATGTGGCAAGATTACACAAATAGTCCCTTAACTTAATTTTAGGCAGCGTTTTCGTCCTTTTTTTTTCTTTCCTGTTTTCGTCCTTTATCTTTTTAAAATGTTGCACAGTTACCCTTTAAGTGGTATATGTTATCTATTCAATTAAAAAAATTGACTTTATGTTCTTCTTCTCCGATGTTCACACGCACACAAGCTTCTTCTTCTACAGTCACCCTTCAAACTGAAACAAAACCCTAAAAAATCAAATCTTGATATTCATGGCATCCTCACACACAAGGTTCACACACAACACAATCATTTTCCAAATCGCAACTGTTTTACGGGTTTTCCAAATTGAAACTTCAGCTCGCAAATTCTCTGTCCAAATCGCACCTTCATACTGGGTTTTCGAAACGCAACATGTTTTTATAGGTTTTCGAATCGCAGGATGTTGTAAATTGTTCTAGGTTTTCATCTTCTTGTTTCCTTCTTCTGAATCGTGTTTCTGGGTAGTTGTTTGACTGTGTTACTTTTTTTTGAAAATAACAAAAGGGTTCAAGGGTAAAAGGGTAATTGGCAAAAAACAAAATAGTAAAATAATATGTTAATATAAATAGTGCTCTTTTAACAAAAGGGTAATTATGCAACATTTTAAAAAGATAAAGGACGAAAACAGAAAGAAAAAAAAAAGACAAAGATGAAAACTTATCTAAAATTAAGTTAAAGGACTATTTATATAATTTTACCTAAAAATAATGATATGTAGGTTAACATCAACTCTTAACCCTATCAGTCTCCTTTGTGGAAAGATTTAACAGTTATTTGGGACCATTTTCAAATTCACATTGTGTGGGAGCTTTGAAATGTGAATCATATTAGCTTTTGGATGGATAAAGGGAATCCTAGTATATCTTCTCTCATGTTAACTTCTACTCAACCTTCAATCGACAATACCTTGAAATCACAATGAATCCTAGCAAGCACAAGGAGTGTCAGGCTATGAGTCGTAAAGTAACAACATACAAATGATAAATGGGGTGCACCAAATGAAAAACTCATACATCCGTACATCAAAGACAAAATCCAAAAAACCAACGAGAAACATCGTCTAACAAAAGGAAACACAAAAAACAAAGTCAAGACCAAAATCAAATTTCATTAATGGTAAAATGATTTCTTAAATGATGTCTTAACGTGTTCTTTTTGTCATAAAGTAGTGTCTTAAAGTGTTGACTGTTATAAAAATATTTATTTACATTAAAATAAATATTTTCTTTAAAAATACATTAAAATGGGTTAAAATGTATTTTCTCGATCTTATATATATGGTGAAATTGAATCAATAAAAGTTGTTGTATTTGGTTTAAAATTTGAATATTTGTTTTTTTATTAATAACTTTTTTTTGGAAACTTAATTTTTTATTTTCTTGATTTGATACTTAAGATAATTTTTTCAACCGGTCAAAAAAAAAATTCATTAAATTTAAATATAATAATGAAAAAACATGAAAGCTCATTAAGTCAAGGAGTAATCAACGCTAATTCATAACGTAAAAAAAAAAAGTTTTTAAAAATACATTAAAATGGGTTAAAATGTACTTTCTCGATTTTATATATAAGGTGAAATGAATCAATAAAAGTTGTTGTATCTGGTTTAAAATTTAAATATTTGTTTTTTTATTAATAACTTTTTTTTGAAAACTTAATTTTTTATTTTCTTGATTTGATACTTAAGATAATTTTTTCAACCGGTCAAAAAAAAATTCATTAAATTTAAATATAATAATGAAAAAACATGAAAGCTCATTAAGTCAAGGAGTAATCAACGCTAATTCATAACGTAAAAAAAAAGTTATTATCATTAAACATTTTTATGACAAAAAAGTAAAAACATTAATATACTTTGGTCTTGCTAGCAACAGTATCAACCTTTGTAATATTAAATCAAACAATTAAACATAAGTGGGTTTCTTTTTAAAAAATGGTTTAACTGGTTAATAAGCTTTGTACAAAAAAAAGTGGTTAATAAGCTTACAAATTATTCAGGAGAATTTAGTTTTTAAACGTTGAACAATTTTTTGTTAAACTTTATTTACATTTCAACTAAACCTTAGATTATCAAAGTTCCTATACCTGTAAAATCATATGAGAAATATAAAAATAAAAAAAATAAAATAAAAAACACACTAGAATATTAGAAAAAGAAATATCAACCATCATCATAAAAATAGTTTGAAAAATGTTAACCAATACTCCAAGATACGATACTAGTTAAGAGTCAAATATGGTAATATTTTGTATTAAAAGGTGTCCTGGCATTGCATTAAAAGCTTAAAAAATATTTTTTATTTAAAATTTCCATTTTTAAGTTTATTAATCGGTTTTTCGAAGATACCAGTTAACAAGACTCAAATAATTATTCGAAAAGGAAAGGAGAGATGTATTGAGATCACGAAATAAGTAAGTAACCGAACAAATAAAAAGGGTAAAAAAACAGTGTCCAGGTTCATCCCCCCAACATGTCTCTATCAAATCAACTCCACTATATATATACACACAAACTCTTCTCTCTGATCTACCTACGTTTCTGTCTTTCTGTCTAAGACCACTACTCAAAAGCTTTTGTTTTTTTGTTTTTTCAATTCAATTAATATTAAAGTTCACATTTTTGTGCGTTTTTTGAATTACCCTTTTACCCTCCTTCATCCACTAGCAACAACACCTTTTCGTAGTTTTATATACCAAAACGAATTTCATTATTCTTCAGCCACCAAAACCTTCAATGGCTTCCATGGCTACCCTTTTGTCCAAAACCTCTTTCCCTTCTCACTCTCTCTCCAAAACGTTTGATACCCATTTTGCCCCTCCCATCAGAGTCAACGTAGCAATTGGAAACAAAGCAAGAACCAATCAGAAACTCAGAGTTTCATCGGGTTTGATTGAACCGGATGGTGGAAAATTGGTTGAGCTTGTGGTGGAAGAATCAAAGAGAGATTTGAAAAAGGGTGAAGCTTTATCATTGCCAAGGATAAAGCTTTCAAGGATTGATGTTGAATGGGTTCATGTGCTGAGTGAAGGGTGGGCTACCCCACTTGGTGGTTTCATGAGAGAAAGAGAGTTCCTCCAAACGCTTCATTTCAATTCACTTAGACTCAATGATGGGTCTTTTGTGAATATGTCTGTTCCGATTGTTTTGGCTATTGATGATGATCAGAAACATCGGATCGGTGAATCTACAAAAGTTGCTCTTTTTGATTCTAAGGGTAACCCTGTTGCCATTCTCAAAGAGTAAGATACCCTTTTCTTCTTTTCTTCATGTATACTATACTTATAATGTTTTTGTGATCGTCTTTTATTACATTTAAATTTCATTACTTTTAGCATTTTTTCTTGTATTGTATTTGATTCAATGGAAGGGAAAAAGAAAGGGAAGGGTTGTGAGGTTTTGTTTTCTTGACCCTAGGTTCTTAGGGGAAAGAGATTCTGGTAATGGTAATATAGAGTAGTTTACTCCCAATTGATTCATCTTAACAAGTTGGGCCAAACCACTTGGCAAGTGGTTGAAAAGTTTGATTGTTTGTGTTATATGATTAAAGTTTCTATTTTTGTTTTTTTAGGAGAGATATGCTTTGTAAATTGTATTGTTTTCAATTTGCAGATTTGATTAGCTTCTTTCGCCAATCATAAGAGTTTAATTGGTCAACTATTATGAGCTGTTCTTTTTTTGTTCAAGTTGTATGTTGAGAAATGGAGTTGTGTACTCATTTTCCGTACATGTTTTGTGTCCTTTTTTTGATTCTTTTTCGTTTTGTTTTGTAAAATTATGATTGGTTGGATAGTCAACAATTCAGATAATGCCGTGATGATTTTGAAATAGGTTTCCTCTATTGTCATTGTTTGTCTCATTTTTCATTTTATTTTACTCATATTAATTTATATTTAGTCATATCAGGTTCTATTTACCAATGTTGGTTTTTCTGATTGGTAAGGAACTAAAACAATACCTCGTGATAAAGCATTGTGAAATACAGTAGACTATAGGAAAAAGTACACCCACAAAACCTCTAGATACATAGGGTCTTTGACCAAATAAATACAAAAAAAAATTAGATTTTGTTTTCATCTTCCTTATTTCAATTGGGAAATTTAAGTTCAAGAAGACAATATTCTCACTGAACACTATACCATAAGATATACATTGATTTGAATATAGTGTTTGTATAGACATATGTTTAGAATACAAAATATCATGTTTGACTTCGAAATTCTTGTTGCACATAGGAGAATGTGTCAATACATAATCATGCCATGAATATTGTATTTTGTCTACTATTGCAGTTTCTAGTTGATTTTGTTGAATGTCTTTATGTGCATTATTTGCATAGTGATTTTATTAAACACGTTTTTATGCATAGTGATATTTATGTGTGATTTTCATTTTTTTTATTTGTTCCATTTGTTTTCTATGACTAATATTTTTCATCTGGCTATTTCAGTATCGAAATTTATAAGCACCCTAAAGAAGAAAGGATAGCTCGTACTTGGGGAACAACTGCTCCCGGCCTGCCTTATGCTGAAGAAACTATAACTAATGCTGGAAATTGGCTGATTGGCGGCGACCTAGAGGTTATAGAACCCATCAAGTATCATGATGGACTTGATCATTTTCGTCTGTCTCCTTCAGAACTCCGTGATGAGTTCACAAGGCGCAATGCCGATGCTGTGTTTGCGTTCCAGCTCCGGAATCCTGTCCACAATGGCCATGCTTTGCTAATGACCGATACCCGCAAGCGGCTTCTTGATATGGGTTACAAGAATCCAATCCTCTTGCTACATCCACTTGGGGGCTATACCAAAGCTGATGATGTCCCTCTTGATTGGAGGATGAAACAACACGAGAAGGTATGTGTACGAGTGAATATGTGACTACAGAGTCTCATTGTTGAAGCTATGCCGCTTTTTTGTTTTCTTTTTGTGTTTGTGATTTCTTGCTTTTCCACATATGCATGTTTCCCTTCTAATCAGTGTTGTTAAATAGCGGCTAATTGGCTATAGAGCGCCATAATGCTATAGCATATCAGAATTTTAACAAACCACTATAGTTTTATGATATGCTAGATAGTACAAAATGCTGTCAACTAGTAGAGCTATCACATTGTTGTCCAGTAGAATTTGAAAAACCCGTTATTTTCTGTGAGCTGGATTGACAACATTGCTTCTAATTTCTAGTTTTACTATATCCAAACTGTAGTTGACTAAGAAACTGTAGTTGATTAAAAACCATAATTAATGTACCTACTAAAAAAACCAGTTAGAGATGCCCCATATGGTTCAAGTTGCTTTTTTGGATAGAAAATTTCACTTATTAGTTATATCCTTTGATCTTTCTTTAGGTACTTGAGGATGGTGTTCTTGATCCAGAGACAACAGTTGTATCCATATTCCCATCTCCCATGCACTATGCTGGACCAACTGAGGTGCAGTGGCATGCAAAGGCTAGGATCAATGCAGGGGCTAACTTCTACATTGTCGGTCGAGACCCTGCAGGCATGGGCCATCCCGTTGAAAAAAGAGACCTGTATGATGCTGACCACGGAAAGAAAGTATTGAGCATGGCACCTGGACTCGAACGCTTAAACATTCTTCCTTTCAGGGTAATTGATGAACTTATTTTCTCACTAATAAACACATTGAATTTCATTTAGGTCTCTTTGATGATTATTTCCATTCATTTGTAGGTTGCTGCATATGACAAGACTCAGGGTAAAATGGCATTCTTTGATCCATCAAGGCCTCAGGATTTTGTCTTCATATCAGGCACAAAGGTATGTTTGTTATGTGATTTTAGAACATACGGTCTTGTTCTTATAGACCATGAAGCTCCGACAGACACAAACGCCAGAAATGACACCGATGCTGACACATCTACACAAGTTGCATATATGTTGTATCTTAATTAACAAAGGTTACTTGCATTTTGCAGATGCGCACACTTGCTAGGAACAAAGAAAGTCCTCCTGATGGATTTATGTGCCCTGGTGGCTGGAAGGTGCTAGTTGACTATTATGATAGTTTAGTACTTTCAAGCAATGGCAAAGTTCCGGAACCTGTTCCGGTCTAGTGTTGTATTTTAATGTATAAACCTGATTGGGAGAAACTTTAAGTTTATGTATTCTCCTGCCAAGACACTGATTTCACCAAGATCTCATGGCCTAATCCCCTAATAAAGTTTGGGATGGCTCTTGCATAGAGACACATTGCCTCTCTGTAAGTATGGCTTGTAGTGTTGCCTCTTGCAGTTATAGTGCCACCTCTTTGTAATATATTGATTGTGGTTTGCTAAGGATTTGGTTTGGTTTGAGTGCTTACATTCAGTCTAATTTATACTATTACACTGTTTTCAACACTAAGTCCTATGAATTTAATCTTGAACTCATTATAATAATAAAATTGACAACATTGCTGATATAAGGTTCTCTTAATCGTGAGCCTGTGTCTGAAGTTCATAAAAATGTGTTCGTGTATCATTGAAATCAAACTGAACACGAGCAAATGATAAAATCTCAGACGCCAATAGTTGATTATGAGAACAAACAGTGTATTATTTAATTAGCTCAATGGTACTTGCTATGTAGACAACTGATTCTGATAATATTCTTCCATTTCTTGATGTCTAATATGAACATTAAATAATTGGCTAAATTTTAGTTCCAGTCTCAACATATTCATCTGCTTAATTAACTCAGTCTCCATAAATCAACGAGAATGAGATAGAGTCCAACCGGTAATGCATGCTTCCAATACTGAGAATATGACCTAATGTGATGTGAGTGATATTTTGTAGTAATGTTGTGTCACAACCTAAGATGGCATGATGTGTCACTCCGTTAGTACTTGGACAACGTTAACGATTGAGTTGATTTTCTATTTACCAATTTCCAATGGATTGCCGTGTCATCTGAGATTGTTGTAACATCATAAATTGACATCCACCTTAACACAAATGTTTAACAATTAGACAAAGCATCAAAACCAAATTCCATTGATCTAAAATGATTAAATTAAATGTTTGAGGATTTGTTTTAAGTAATTGAAACTACAGTCAGTAAAATCGCCAATTCATCAAACCAAGGACACCAAAATACAATTATGTCAAAATTATTATTCTCTATAATCTGAGTGGTAATTTGACTAAAGAATATTAATTTCTTAACCAAGGTTGTTCCTTTTGTCTCTACTCTCTACCGAGTAGGGTTTGTTTGTGTACTGGGATAGTTTGGTATTTGGTATTTCCTACTTGGCTTGTCATGACGATCAACTGCACCTCAACGAGTTTCCTTCTTGCCATTTTAGTTGGAACCAATAACAAGACACCGCCAAACGACAACCACCGTATACAACCCCCACATGGCACCCACACACCACCTATTAGATGTTCAGATAAGTGCTCTTTAGTGAAGTGGTTCCAAGAACATGTAAAAGGTCCGTAGTAATGATGGTAGAATCACTTTCATCGCATATTGTAAGCCAAAGCTTGTACCAATTTAAATACACATACTCCTTTCATCATTTGTAACATCATACAAAAACTATTTCAGGCAGAGGAAAATCCATTAAAAGATAATTTGAAATTTGTGAAATAATTTTACAATTCATTCCTACAAACCTTACGAGTTTCAACCGGCTGCATATGTATTTTCAATTGGCATTGTGCTACCCAACTTAAAATAGGTCACAAAGAAAATAACAGTAATAAAAATAATTTCTTTGCACGAAATTTTTTGCCCTGTCATTATCATTACTTCAACTCCCATCGGCGAAGGTAGAAAGTATTGAGTGTTTCATATATAAAGCACTCACTTTCTTTTCCTTCTATCAGCTGAAGTATTCCTCATGTCATTTTTTGCAATACCGGTGCCAGGGTGTATACCATATGGCATTGGAGAAGGAGCTTGACTAGACGATGTTGTCACAGCAACGCTTGTAGCAGGTACTGGCGGTAGTGCAGGCACAGGTGGCTGGGGTTGAGTCGAAGCAGGAGCAGGA
>Ga0099826_10003188_pt1 | contig 11032 bp, 4 predicted proteins | sample Mtrugardesep15_FD_76830 | JGI IMG/M metagenome (GOLD analysis project Ga0099826, IMG submission 76830) | Root nodule microbial communities of legume samples collected from California, USA - M. trunc garden sep15 | ecosystem: Host-associated > Plants > Roots > Nodule | place: USA: California...
ACCATAACTCATGCAGACCATTCCATACAAACTAATCTTTCAAACATTGGTGTTTAATTAATTAGTAATGCCTCCATCTCCATCCCTCATTTTTTGTGTTTTGTCACAGGTGCTCAAGATGCTGGAAGGTGACATTGTCATGTGATTGCTGATCACTCCTCCATTTCCCAAGTATATCAGACCAGTACAGAAAATAAAGGACAATCAAATTCAGAGGCATGTGCAAGTTTAAGGCTCTTCTTTTTATAGGTGGAGAGTGTGCAAGTTTAAAGCTTCTTGCATATTATATTTTTTACTAAGTTTTTGGTTTAGTGATCATGTAAATAATAGTATCTACCTATCTGTCTGTGATTTTGTGGAGGGGAGAGGAACATAGTATAGTAAAGCTAACCAAATTGGAACTCCGATATATTATTATTTAGCTTTGTACAGAACAATATTCCAGTTTTGGTTTATCCTGCCCAGTGTAATGAAAATTCCTCAAGCAATTACATTACATTCTATCATGTTAAAATCAACATGGTTGTGGAACCAACGGTTGCAAGAGTAGGTTTTGTACTTAGTTATTCACAAGGATAGTCCTCGTGATAGAATAACCGTACCAATGAAAATAAGAGCTGAACAATATAAACGGCGGCAATTACATATAAACTTAAAATCTAGTAATGAATGTAGTCATTCATGCTAAAAGGACAACAACTATATACTACAACAACAATCAAGCATTAACAACTTCATAATGTTCTGTCAACTTTAGTTTTAGTAAAACTATTCAAATATGTAACCAAAAAAAAAAAACTATTCAAATATGGATTGGATCTTTCTATTCAAAGGAAACGCCAGTCTTAATAACCCCATACAAATTCATTAAAATTATGTATAAGTGGATTTGATAGATGATAAACCCCTAGATCTAAAGTAGTTCGAGCCACCATGAAGTTTGAAGGCAGAGGTGTAATGAATTTACAACTAGATTCTAGTGGTGGCTTCGATGGAAGACATCTCATTGTCATTTTAAATGTAAGGTTAATGTTAACTTGTGCCCTCATGACATAAGTTAAGAAGTAAAAATAGAAATATTTTGTTATAATTAATACATTTGAATTTAACTTTTTGATTTTTAACTATTTGAATGCACAAAATTTAAGAAACAATTTCTACTTTTGGGTTGGTTAACATGTGTCTTAAGGGCACAAGTTAACATGACTCTAAATATAATGACAATTTTTTTATCCCACTCTATTAGCTTATTGTGCGTCTTACAAAGAAAATTGGTGTGGGGGAAAATGAAAGAGCAATAAATTATGGAGAAAATATTCCTAAGGTCTTTTTGGTTTAGCGGATGGGACGATAGAAAAAGAAAAATATTTTAATTTAATATATGTTTAGTTCAAACGAAAAAAGTAGAGGAGGATTTTTTTAATCAAATATATGTTTCGTTTACGAGACAAGGAGATGAATTTAAAAACTAATTTACCTTTTTACTATTGAAATCTTAAAACACTCATGCTTTTATCCCAAGTTAAGGGATAGCAAGATGAAGTTGAACTAAAAAATAGAATTCAATTTTATGGAGAAACTACTAAAAACAACTTCTCATTTGAAATTATTTTTTGAGTTTTTTTCCTTTGAAATTATCTTCTTTTTTTTTGAAAATTTGTTAACAAATAGATAAAAATTTCAAAAAATGTTTATTTTGTGTTAAAAATGTGATTTTTTAAGGAAAAAAGTTGTTTTTTTTTTTTGATAGAAAGGAAAAAAGTTGTTGCAAACGAGGCTTTTAGTTTTTTTTTTAAAGCCAAAGAAATGGTATATTAGAACAAAACAATCAAAAGCACAAGAAGTGCTGGAATAGAAAAGTTAAAGTTAACAATTTTTTTTAGGAGTACAAAGTTAACAAACAAATAAAAGACATTAAAACAAACCAAAACAGAAAAGTTGTAAATTAAGTTAAAAAACAGAGCCGCTCTTAAAAAATAGGGATCAAAAATCCATTTAAGCCAAATAAAATACTGTATATTTTAGTGCAATAGACCTATTATATAATTTCATCACATATGTGTAACCAAACATTCGGAATGAGGGAAGTAGGGAGGATAGAGTTAACGTATAATAGCAAATTGTTGCTATTTACATACACTTCTCACCTTAACAGTTTCCGTCTCACCAAAAATATAAAGATGATATATCGTTGTCTTTCCAGCAGTTACCAATTAGAGAAATATAGAATTTTCTTATTTCTTAATCCCAAGCAATTAAACTGTATCAACAAGAAACCTAACTTGTGATTTATATGTATTTTTATAAACTAAGATAATGGAAATATGAGGAAAGAAATCACTAGCTCTTCAATACTTAAACAACAAAGATGGTGATATAAAAGAAGGTTAATGAAAAATGTCTGCAGAGTGTATCGCAAGGTCGATTTGTTCATTCTACAAATTAATTATGAATTTATAATAGAGATATTGTTATTATTTTATGAGAAAATCACAACATGAAATCAAAGCTCCAGTACCATTGACAAGAGTTGTCTAATGGGGTGGTCCGGGCTCGATGATGCGGTCCAGGACACATAAATAGGTTGAAGGTGGATTTGTGTGTTTATTCATTAGTGATTGCCACCCTGCTCTAGGGTTATAAAGATGAGAGTGTTGTCAAGTTAAAGGCTGTCTAATACAACATATTTGAAGAATGAAGATATTACTTCAGATGGATTGAGAAGTGAAGGTTTGCCATTGTTACCATATGTTGGATCAATGTGTGCGGATGCTTTACCATCTAATGTATCTTCATTTTATATGAGCGATGTCTTACTCATATTGGTGTAGTTTATTTCTCACCAATTTATTGGGAGTTATGGTTACTCGTCTATTTGTTTTATCGTTTTTATTTTTGTCTCCGACCCTCTTAAACTCCGATATATTATATACAAAGGATCAAAATATACCGGTGTAACATTTGAAAAATATTATACCGTTGAATAACTTATTCTCAAATACATATTTTATAAAATTGATTGCATGATATAATTTATATATCATAGCATCCTATAGGTTATCCCCGTAAATTTTAAACTTGTTTAACTACACTTTAATATATATTATCAAATAATACACCAGTGTAATTTGATGTATATGGAGAGAGAGATCAGTTTACTTTAGGAGTAATTCTTGTTAGAGTTACTTCACTTTATAACTATGTGCACAAATTATATTTCATTGATCCAACTACTGAAGATGTTTATACCATCTTAACGATCATGCATACGTAAAATTATAAAAGCGGGATATTTGTAGCTATAAGATTTTATAATGTCCGTTAACCTTAGTACTTGATAGAGTATCAAGTAATTTTAAGTTTTATGAAATTTGCAGATTTGATCTACTTAGAGCTGTTAATTTAGTGGTTGCATCTGGAAAATTAGTTTGTGCAAAAGTTTTTTAGCAGGGTAGCCCTAACAAGAGTTTTTGGACAATGAGGATGTCAAAAGAGGTTCAACATTTTGACTAAATACACCAACTTTTTTTGACTCATTTATATTTATAATTAAGAATGTAATTTATGTGTAGTGTGTTCTATTCAACCCGACCCAAGAAAGCGTCAAATTAAGTAAGAAAATAACCGATTTTGAGATTAATCCTTAAAACACATGGAATCTTAGGAAAACAATAATCACTGGAAAGATATTATGTACATTATTCTATAATTTGTGTTAATTTCACTACTAGTCAATTCTGCACAGAGCTTTTCATCTTTCTTTCTAGACTATATTAATTATCATGATCAATTAGCAGATAAATTGTCAATTTATAATGAGCTGTAATTAGTAGAAGTCTTGAATCTGTGTATGACATTGACAAGGAATATGCGGTGAACTTGTTAACTATCAACAGTGTTATTCAATCTGTCATTTGCAATTGTCTATTTTTTATTTCTTGATCTAATTGATTAAGATGTTTTCTATATTCTTCTTTTATGTTAATTTTCTTTAGGGATCTCTTACTTTAATTTTAAGAAACCTGTATTATATTATCATTTTTGTGTGTACTTCCGAGCTTTTTTTGGTATCGACAATGAAATCTAACATAGTGCCTCATAGATACAATCAAAATCCCTCATTACTGGCCAATCATAGTATATAAATATTTCTCCGAATTTATTTTAATATATGCAAGAATGTATGAATCTCAGCATAGAAGAGTTCTAAGGTGTACCACTTTTATAAATGGTCTATCGTGGACCAATATTAAAACCGTTAGAAATTCAAACGAAGATCGCATAAATAAAAACTCATGACCTTTCTTATTTCTATGGTAAACACTCTGACTTGATTGATGTTAGTTAATAGAAACTACATATTTTTTGTTGTTTTCACTAAACTCATACCAATTAAGCCACTTTTTTTATAAAAAAAATGAGAAGGACCATAAACATTTATTGCCAAGAGACGAAGTATCTGTTATTGGAGTTGTAGACATTTTAAGTACTAGTTTGTGGTAGACCAGTTATAATAGGCGGCATATATATCAATAAGAAGAGTGATATTTGTACACCTAAATGCAAATAATTTTTGTGATAATCATCTTTTCTTTCTTTTTATTGGATAAAAATAATAGAAAGAGAAAGAAGAAGATAGAGAATAAAAATACATGTGAATATAAGAAAGAAGGTTGTTGTAAAAATTGTCAAAATATGATTATACAAATATCATTTCTCTATCAACAAATATAAAACTATTGAAATGATTGCAACAAGTTAAAGAACATTTCATATTGTATGACTGGAATGGACTGCCCAATACAATAACCAGTTTCTACATCTGCACAATCATTATCATTACTTAATTTTCCCATGTTGTTTTTGACTTAATTAGAGAAAACAATACTAGTACCTCTTTGCGAAATTAGAAAGCCACTGTTTAATTTTTTTTCTTTTTTCTTTTGAGAAAAAAAGCCACTAGTTGGTTAAGGAAGTGTACATTAGAAAATTGCATAATTGTCAATATAACAAATTAACATTGTAAGAAAAAAAAAATATTAACATACTAAAGTAATACATTTATTTATTGCGATCCTTTGGCTCCACCAAGTGGTGTCTCCGTTTTGAGAAAAGTCGTAGGGTACATAACATAGTATCTTGTGTATCTGTTGCAACAAATTCAAATTATTTTTGGATAGATATATGGGAAAGTGCTTACACATTGGACATTCAGTAAAATATTTCATTCGAGCTACTACTAATTATAGTGATGCAATCTATCTTTTGAGCTTAGCAATTAGTGGCACAGTGCGCTGCTTTAATTTTATCTGATATAATGTGACATCGATCATGACCAAAAAGCATATTGTGATCTATAAGATGCCAGCTTAGTATTACGATCAGTTCAATTTTGTAATTTCAAAGAGTTTATTTTTTATATCATTTTAATTAATATTAAGTTTATTCATCTTCAATTATTTTTTATATCCTTGATTGATTATGACCCGTGAACTAACTTACCCCGGTCTTTGGTTACCTTTTGCATATCCTATTTATGATAAGATTAAGATTAGTGTGCTTACCCATAGACTAATTATGAATGTTTGATGTGACTTAATAAAGACTTGTTACCAAGTGTACATAGCCCAATTTGGTAAGATGTGGAGGAGTGGATGTATCCAAATTAAGGAGTATATGCATATGATAATGAATTTGATAGTGGTGTAATATTATAAGGGTTATGTCTCTTGAGAAAGAAAAACTTTTAAAAACACCATTTTTTTTATATGTTTTAAACTTTTGACTATACAAATTCTAAGATTTATATATTATATTTATTTTTTAACTGAGATACTAGTTAACATTTTCAGAAGAAAAAGTGTGCAGTAGTCTAGTTTAAACGAAATATAAGTAAAATTTGATAAAAAAAAATTGTTACATTTAAAAATTTAACTTAAATTCTATGTAGCGATTCACCATTTGATAAAATTTATTATTCTTTTGAGACCAATCACGTGGTTATCCAATATATGTCTATCGGTGGTATTGTTTTTTCACTTGAGTTATATATACTATTTTGTACTCAACAAGTGGATTGAAAAATAGTGATTCGTATTTAAAAAATTGTTAACTAAAATTTGATTAAGCACTTGCTTACTAGATGCAACTGATCAATGATCATTCTAGTAGTGCGCCTATGGCCATGTATTATTGTGTAATTTTTGTTTGAGTGTAAGAAGTGAAATATAAAATATAAGAAAGATTGAGAAAAACATTTACAATAAATGTTCAATGAGTTATTATATTGCTCCCAAGTTTGAATATCCCCATTGGCATATTCAAAATAGAATCAATTAGGAGTAGTAACTAAAATTAACGAGGCATCAAATTTTAAAATAGACTCAACAAGTTAGATTTGTTTAAAATTCACCAAAATAATTAAGAAGATTCCTTTGTATGATATTGCAAAGTGAGTCTCAATTAGATGACAAAGGAAGCAGTGTATGCATATCCTCTTACTACAGGATATGTGATATACTTGTAGGATTTGGAAGACTAAACAAACACCCCCAACTTGCCTTCCGTTCAAATTGTACTAATTAATCAACTTGTGATATGGACTGAAATTCTTGACAACTTGGCCTAGCTATAATAATTAATACTACTAAATTCATTGGCTATGTAATTAGGACTAAGATAATTATCCGAAATTTCTGTTCTCATATACAACTTGACTAGCTCTAATTACATTATTGAATTGAACAACAACATCCTTATCACCCTTTCTTTATTGAATCTCAGATTCTAATAATTAATTGCAAAGGGTATATTAATTTCAAAAGTCATTTGCACGATGCTCTTAAAACATAGTTTGATCGGCCCACAAGGTGCACTTCTAATCATAATAACCCCTCCTTTTTTATGTGATATACTTGTAAGGTTTTGTATTTATTTTCTTGTTCCTACCCTGTTCCCTGCTATTTATCGATTAAATTTTGGATTAAGATTAGATTATTATGAGTGTTAGAGCTGGGTAAATTCATCAGTTGATTTTTTTTTTCTTTTACAAATTAATCTAGCGTGTGTTTGATTGTGCGGTGGCGAAAATCAATTTTGATTGAATTGATTTTGGATACAAATTAGTTATAAAAGTGATTTATGTATGGATAACTTCAAAACATAAATGATTTGTCTAAAATAAGTTGTTTGAATATTGCGTTAAAATTGCTTTTGAGTGTGTAAATAACCTAAATAAACTTCATACAATATATGCATATTTATCGATTTATTTTGTTCGGATAACCTTCGATAAGTTTCTTTTGAATGTATAACTTTTTTATGTTAGTTTATTAAATAATGTTATATACATATTTTTTAAATTTAATCATTGATGTTGACTAAATTAAGAATTTCAATAAAAGAACATCTAACTAACTTTATATTTGCAAATCACTCTTAAATTAAAAATATACACTCTTAAAAACATGCAACCGCTCAAATCAATTTACATCCATCGCAAAAGATGTTGTGACTCTAGTCTCAAGTCTCAACAAGATTTGTATACTAGTTTCTTGAAAACACTTACCTAATAATATGATCAAACTCAACGTGGATAAAAACTCTATTAAGACTCAAGTCATTATAGCTATGAAAATCTTCTTAGAAATTCATTAGAGAGTTGAATTTTTGACTTTTTTAGAAGTTGTGGTTTTACATCAAATGTTAATATCAAGAGATATTCACCCGCCCCATGGTCTAGATCTAGCTTAAACTCATGACTAAACGTATAACGTATGAGTAGATTTTTGTGGTACGAGAGTATATTATATTTGCCTAAAGTATCATATTATCAAGTTAAATAATTTGCAGGCAGATCCAGATGTACGGTGAATAAGCCCAGAGGTCATAGATGCTGAAAATTAATAAGATAAGGAATTCGTCTCTCTATGATATTTTTTTTTATATAACAAAAATATCCAAGAATAATAAACTATGTCCGTCCAATTAAGTAGCGTGGGTGTGCGACCATATTTTTCTTTCCATTTTCTATTATCAATTAACCCCACCCCACATCTTACTCCATCCTCATATCATATATACCACCAAACTAATTCATTTATTCTGCTCTCTCTCTGTCTCTCATTCTCATTCTCATAAAAGAAACATACACACAAACTTTAATTGGTGGTTTGTAATGGGGAGAAGAAAGTGTTCACATTGTGGTAAGATAGGACATAATTGTAGGACATGCACATCCTTCACCCTTGGAGGACTTCGTCTCTTTGGGGTCCAACTATCATCTTCCTCCTCCTCATCATCTAGTACCATGATCAAGAAAAGCTTTAGCATGGATACGTTTCCCTCACCATCTTCTCCATCTTCCTCATTCTCTTCATCAGCATCATTAACCAATATTGATGAAAATCATTATCACAAATCCACTTCTAATATTGCATATCTATCAGATTGTTTTATAGGTCCACCCCAAGAGAGAAAGAAAGGTATATTTATACATATATTAGTGGAAAGATGGTCACTAATTAATGTTGTTTTTGTTTTCTATTAATTTAATGTGTATATTTTATAGTATTTGCGGTATATTTCATCAATTCAAAATTTCAATGAAAAATCAAATATATTTTTTTTACAAATTTTATTGTTTGTAGTTGAAATGAAACTTCTCTCAAAACTAATTTATCATGTTCAAATTTCCAACAGCTTCCTTCATTTGTTTCTTATTTGTAATATACTAATATGTAACTACTAATAAGAATAGAATTGAAAGAAAAATGGTACACCAAAATCTTATATTCCTTTATATATTGGTATGGTGTCATAATATTAAGTAGTCATTTATACATATATTATATACTTCTAATTTGAGCTAAGGGAGTTAATGGATAAGTGTTTGAATCATGATGAATGAGAAAATACTATGATAATATAACTAACATACTAAAATTTATCTCTTGGGATCTCATAATCTAACATATATTATATACTGATTGATCAGGAGTTCCATGGACAGAAGAAGAACACAGAATATTTCTTGTTGGATTAGAGAAGCTAGGAAAAGGAGACTGGAGAGGCATCTCTAAAAACTTTGTCACTTCAAGAACCCCTACACAAGTCGCTAGCCATGCTCAAAAATACTTTCTCAGATTGGCTACTATCAACAAGAAGCGACGTTCAAGTCTCTTTGACTTGGTATATACTTTACTATGTTAGACAAATTCAATTCAATCATGATCATCAATTGCTTAATTATTTAACTAGTTCTTGGCATACACCTTTGAATATAAAGTAAATCTTACATGTTACAGTGTCAAATAAAAATTACTTGAATGCACACACAAATAAATAATTTAGTTACATTATTTAATCTTTTCCTCTTTTAACTTTTTTGATTTGTGTGTGTTGAACTTAGTATTTCTCCTAAATGAATGTTTTATTATTTTTATTTTTATGGATCCTTGTCATTAAATTATTATGATATATTTGGCTGCAGGTTGGGAGCAAGAACACCAACACAAAAGACCAAGGGCATGCAAATTCAGTAGTAAATTTGGGTCATAAATTTGAGGATAATTGTAAATGTGAAGTTGAGATTAATGATGGCACCATTTTGTCCTACTTTGAACAAGAAGAAGCAGCCAAATCAGAAAAGCAAGAAAATAATTACTCTACAGTTAACTGGCTACATGAATCTTCAAATTGTGTAGCGGTGCCTAATTTGGACCTCACACTTTCAGTTGCATCCCCTAAGGCTAAGAAGACCAAGCTTGAACAAAATCAACCCTCTCCTGCTGGCTCATTCCTTCTTGGCCCAATTAGCGTCACTTAGTTAATTAAGTACTCTGGAATTTTTCACATTCTATGTTAGCAATTTATCGTTTGAATTGCAAAACATTTGTGAAGTGTAACCTAACCTCATGTACAAGAAGATATGATCAATGGAACACGTTTTTCTTGGCATTATTAGCCATTAATTCTACCCTGGTCAGGTCTATAGACTATATGCAATCATCAATCCCTTTTAATTTGAAGATAAATACACAACATTCAGCATCATATAAAGCATTATTGATAATGAGTTAATGACTATCCATTATTTCCTCCATTCCTTAATAGGTTGTATAGGACTCTTATAACTTAGTAATTTATACAAGAGTTAAGAAAGTTATATTAGTCTCCCTCTTTTTTCCAAATTAATTACCCACTTAATTAATTTATATTGAGAATCATTATCAACTCATTTTTTCCCCAGATTCTCACAAAAAAAATAAAAATAAATGATGAAGTAATGAAGCAAATTTTGATAAAAGAAAACAAAAATAATGCAAGAGGCAAATTGAAGAGGATCTTATAAAAAGAAATAAACAACTTTTTCTCCAAAAAGTTCTATATAGAGGGAGTAGTATGCAACATATAAATGTATATATCTGTCAACAAAAAAAAATGTATATATCTGATCTCTATCATAATTTGGATTTTTTTTGAAGGAATCATAATTTGGATTTTATAATTCAATCCAAAAGTTAGTCATACATTGGGAATTTCTCCCATTAATAATCGCTATATATTTCCATTAAGTCAGCTCATGAAGGATATGCAGATCTCTTACACACCCTTTCGACCAAATAAACACAATTTTTTTAAAAAAAAATTTGAAAGCGTACACACACCCAATTTTCCATTAACAAAGCAATTTTGGAAATTGTTTTCTCCATCAACGACATCAATTAGTCTTATCCAGAAAATAAACTAATTTACAACTTTCTATTTGTAATAATTTAGTCAAGAACAGTTCCTCATGCATCATGCATGTTTTTTTTTTTTTTAACAGCCAAAATTTATTAATCAAGCCAAGCAAGCCTTCTCAAGAAGAGAAGGACTCGGGCTCAACAGAAACAAAGGCCCTGCTACCTGAACACAGCAGGGAAAAAAGGCAGAAAAGAATCAAAAATTAACACAAAAACACCAACAATCTAGCCTTACTAATGCTGTCAACAGCAGCCAAAACAAAGCTGCCAGCGGCCAGGAACAAAAC